>OCRI01000194.1_pt1 | contig 16558 bp, 13 predicted proteins | sample 1534641 | NCBI WGS metagenome assembly OCRI01 (sample SAMEA3275473, study PRJEB22092) | marine metagenome | reverse complement strand
CTCAATTCAAGTAACGTTGGTCAACTCAAACGGTTGGCACAGGAACTTCTCGTAGAATGGCTTGGATCACTTCACCAGCTTCTAGGCCCTTGATTTGATGCTCAGGCTTGAGAATAATTCGGTGTGCGATGGCCAGTTCAGAAACGGCCTTGATGTCGTCAGGTGTGACGAAGTCACGACCACGAAGGGCTGCTGCTGCACGGGAAGTCTTGAGCAATGCTTGGGAACCACGAGGCGAAGCGCCGACGAGGACACGAGGGTCTTCACGGGTTCGGGACACGATTTCGACCATGTACATGCGGAGAGCTGGGTCGACGTAAACGTCTTCACAGGCTTGCTGCATGGCAATGACTCGTTGTGGGTCGGTGATCACGTCAACATCGACTGCGTCCTTACCACGTGAAATACGGCGGCGGAGGATTTCGTCTTCGTCAGCACGGTCTGGGTAACCCACGGACATCTTGAACATGAAACGGTCAAGTTGCGCTTCAGGAAGCGGGTAGGTACCTTCTTGCTCGACCGGGTTTTGTGTGGCCATAACAATGAATGGAGCTGGGAGTTTGTGGGTCACCGTACCGATGGTCACCTGCTTCTCTTGCATAGCCTCAAGCAAAGCAGCTTGGGTCTTTGGAGGAGCACGGTTAATCTCGTCAGCAAGGAGAAGGTTACAGAACAATGGTCCTGGCTTGAACGTGAATTCGCCCTTCTTTGCGTCGTAGATGTTGGTACCTGTGATGTCAGCAGGGAGCAAGTCAGGCGTGAATTGTACACGCTTGAAATCGCAACCCAGCGCATCAGCGAAGGTGTTGGTCATCAAAGTCTTCGCCAAACCAGGGTAATCTTCGAACAGAAGGTTACCGTTCGACAAGATGTTGATCAACACGTTGTCGATGACGTGAGGCTTACCGATAATCACTTTCTGCACTTCGGCTGCAATCGCTTGAGAGATTGCGCCGACGTGGGTCAAGCGGGCTTTGACCTCGGGGGTGGCTTGGTGCTTCGGCTGGGCCGGAGCGGCCGGTGCTGCTGGTGCTGGGGCTGGTGCCGCTGGTGCTGCAGGTGCTGCCGGCATAGGTGCTGGCGCAACGGGTGCTGCGGGGGCGGCTGGGGCCACAGGCATTGGCGGCGCTGGCGCGGGCGGGGCTGCGGGTGGGGCAGGGGGTTGCATGTCTATTGTCCTCCAGGTTTCAATTTCCCCAACGTCGTATCTGCGGGATTACCTCTCGCAATTCTTCGTTGGAGTAGATGCGGTTGGAACTGATGAGTTCCACCAATCGCGGATCACGCACCATCTGCATGATTTCCGCTGGGCTTTTGCGCATGAATTCATCACGCGTCAAATCGTTGAATTGGCGCACCTTGGACAACAAAGCCTCACGGGTGCGCATTTGGTATTGAGCTGCGTCCAATTTCTTCGGACGCTCTCTGAATCGAGTAAGATCGAACACATGCCGCCAGTTTTCTTTTTCTGGAACGACCATGATGGCAATGGCAAGCAAAGCGAAGAGGTTGAGGACGATGAGCCACTTGAGCACGACGTCGCTCGTCAAGAGCACAACCGCACCCATTGCTTCTGTGAACGGGGAAGACAAAGCACTCGCCACGTGGCGGCTTTCATCGAAGACGATGTAGAAGTTGTCATTGAACCGGGTAACAGAGGTTGAGATTTCCTCATTGTCCGTTTCCATCATGTCAATCATGAGGGCGGTAAAGTATTGCGAGTTGCCGTTCCATGTGGTATCGCCTTGGGCATCGGAAAGACCATCGGAATCAGAGTTCCAGCAGTTGTGGCCCTCTTGGACATAGTAGGGAGAGTCGCATTGTTGGTAGCCAAGTTCCTCGGCTCTGGTCTCGTCCCACAGGTGGTTGGCGAGCACTGAATGGTCAGCAACGAAGACGATCGAGCCAGTGACGCTAACATCACCCTGATCGTTGTCGATGGTGACATCAAGAACATCGATGCCGGGGTAGTCGATTCGAACGATGAGGCCCGTCTTTCCTTCACCAAGCGTTGGGTTCTTGTCGCTGTTGATGTCGAGGTTGCTTGAATCGGTCACAATCACCGCAGAGGTCGAAGCAGCGGCGAGCACATTGACATCCCTGTTTGTGTCCGTTTGGTCGTCGAGGACCTGAATTGCGGTCGGGCGGTGGAACAAAACTGGAAGACGGCAGTTGCTAACGATGCCTTGGTCGAGGCTTCCTTGACTGCAAGGGATCAAGCGCTCATCGCCCATTTCAGTGACATTGGCTTGGATGCTAGCGGCAGCCCAAATTCGACGGTAATCACCAGGGACTTGCTCGTCGAGCTTGTCGGTCATCTCGTAGTAGCGTTGGTCATCAAGGACCATATCGCCAAAGTACTTCACTCCGAATTGGTCAGCGACGAGTTGTGCATTGGTGGAATTGGCTGCCAAAACCACTTTGCCGCCCTTCTTGGTAACAAAATCGTAGATTGCGGATGCCTCTGCAGCATCGAATGGCTTTTCTGGCCCTGCGATAACGAGCATGGTTCGGTGAGGATCTTGCCAATCGTTCACAAGCATTGGTGTTGACATTGTGTTGGCGATTGAGAAGTCGCTTTCAGAAAAGTCGGTGCGCATTGAGGTCAGTTGTTGATCCGTGTATGCATCGTCTGAATTGGCGTAGGGCGAGAGCACTGTTTGCTTGTCGAGGCTGACAAGGCTAATGAGGGCAACAGAGAGAACAAGAGAGGCCATCAATCCGATTTTGAGCCATGACTCAACGGAGAGTTTTTGCCGCTCTGTTTCTGCCAAAATCTACCCTCCTTTTTCTCTTCCCGCGTATGATTTACTCGTAAAGACAACTGTCGGAACTTCGCTCCACTCATAATGGTTCTCCATGAGTGCTCCGTTGAAAATCGAACCGTGCAGGGGTTGATATACCTCCTGTGCACAAAAAATCGAGGATTTAGGCGCTTGGAATGTAAGAAAAGAAGACTTTTCATTACATCTCGGTCTTTTTCCGGCGCAGGAGTCCTCCTGCTGCAATCATAGCGATCGCTTCAACTGCAAAGAAGCCGGGCAGTGTATTGGATTCAACGCTCAGACCGCTGTCGGGACCCTCGTCCTCATCCGAAGGATCACCAGAATTGGACTGTTGTTCTTCTTCGTAGGCAAAGACCTCGACATCGAATGTCACACTGCGTGCTGCATTATCGCCCTCTGAGACGAGGGAGATGGTCACTTCGCATGTGCGCCGTGGTTGGCTCTCCGATGCGACAAGCGTGAGTGTGGCAAAGGAATCCTTGCCGTTTCGGGCCCCGGTAGGCTCCACAACTGTATTCTCGAGTGCATCAAGCCCGTCCACCGTAAGATGAGGGCAACTGCGGACTTGGGCCGTTGCTTCTTTGACTGCGTCATTGGCATTGCCAAGGTTCACCATTTGCATCGAAATCATAACCGATGAACCAGCGTGCAGTTCATCGTTTGATGGCGTGATTTCTGGACGCAGGTTGAACACTTTAGGAAGTTTTACTGTCCCATCAATTTCTTGATTTCCAGCGGAAGTCTCACCGACTTTTTCGTCCGCCATGATGCTTATCGTCGACGTGTTGTCCGGATTGTATTCACGAACAGCGTCATCGTCAACACCCGTCGAAAGCGTCAGCGTGATGCTTTTGTTTTCACCAGCTGCTACAGTGATTGATTCAGGGCCATCGATGGACCATGGAACCCACGAATTGACGTCATAGGTCAAATCCAACTGAACTTGACTCATCCTCGTGTTTTCAACATAAGCAACAACTTCGCCTTCGATGTCCCAATCGTCATCAAGCGTCACGGTGTACCCGTTGTCCATGTCGGTGGACCAGCCAAGCGTCCAACTTGGGGCCTCAAACTGATCTTGAGCCACCACAGTGGGCGGAAGGCCGAGACCGACAAGAAGAAGGGCAGTGGTCAACAACAACATCGAACGGCGTAGCATCATCTTCATCACTCCAGCAAACCTTGGATGGCTCTCTTGGTCAACACCCGCACCATTGAACGGCGGTAACGAGGCGGTAAAGCAGTGTTGTTGACTGGTTTGACGCTCTTTTGAACCGCTGTTGAAAGGGCCTTGACTGAATCAACGCCTTCCCAACCAGGCTTTAGGACCTCTTCGACTTGTTCAGGATGGGTGCGAGGAATCGATTCAAGCGCTGTGGTTGCAATTCGCAACGACGAAGGGTCACCTTGGACCCAAGACGCTGCTACGCCTGCTTCTGGGAAATCCCACGAATCACGAACCCTGAGTTTTTGATAGGAACCAGTGCGCAGGGCTGCATCTTCGGGGAGGGTGACTTTGAGAAGGAACTCGCCTTCTTCAAGCACGTTCTTTTTCATACCATCGAGTTGGTAAAAGGATTCGATTGGCAGTGTTCTCGCACCGTTAGGGCCGATGAGATGAACGCTGGCTCCAAGCACCATCAGCGTTGGCGCAATGTCGCCTTGATAGGTTGCGACACAGAGGGTGTTTTGATTTGGGATAACGCGGCAATCTGCACCTGTGCCACAATCTGCTTTGTGGCACCAATCGATCGAGCGCCGCCAATCTTCGCCTTGGTTGTACCAGAAACATCGAGTGTCGAGGCACAAGTTCCCGCCAAGTGTGGCGTTGGTTCGAATCAATGAGGAAGCGACTTTGGAAGCGGCTTGGACCACAACAGGGTGGGCTCCATTTTCTTCAGTGATGTCCGCAAGTCGGACCATACAGCCCATTTCCGAACCTGAGATGGTGGATGTCCCGCCAATCTTCGCTAACGAGATGACGTGAGGCTTTGGATTGATGTGCCACTTGTAATTGGGCAGCAAATCTGTTCCACCAGCAACCCAATCAAAGGCATCTCCTGAAGCCATTAATTGCGCTGCTAATTCACATGCAGCATCAACGGAGGTTGGATGGTGAAGGGTAAAAGGAGGCATCAACATCATTCATCACCGCCCATGTGTCGCTGCTCTTTTTTGAGCCACGCCGTTCCAGCCAAACCAAGCGCTGCAAGTTGTTCTGGATCGGGTTCTGTTGCCATTCGCCAGCCCTCGACTTGGTCTTCAAGCGGCAAGTTTGGATCAAAGCCAAACAACACGCCGTTCACATACGGACTTGTGTCTTCACTGCGCTGCCGAGACCGATCACGTGTCTTGTGTTCAGCGGCTCGCTTGACAAGAATTGGTTGCAAATCACCGTGTTCGACCCTCGGGGATTCAAGGTCCAACGGATCATCAACACCCGCGGCTTTCATGCCTTTCTCGATGCCTTTGAAAACGACATCAGGCGTCAACGGAAGGTCACGCAATCGAATGCCAATTGCATCGTAGACGGCGTTTACCACTGCTGGAAGAATAGGCAAGAGGGGCCCCTCGCCTGCTTCTTTGGCTCCGAATGGCCCTTCAGGATCGCATGACTCAATGATGATTGGCTCGACATGAGGCATCTCGTGAACTGACGGAATCTTGTATTCCAAGAGGTTCGGGTTCTGCAAATGACCAGTGCGCCCGTACACCATTTTCTCCGACAGCACTTGTCCAAGGCCCATGTGGCACGAACCGATGATTTGCCCTTTGACCGCAAGCGGATTCAGCGCCTTGCCACAATCGTGAGCAGCCCAAACATTGGTGCACTTGATCAGACCAGTTTCAACATCAACATCAACTTCTGCAACGTAAGCAGAGAAAGAATACGCCGGTGCAAGACCTGCTGCTGCACCTTTGTGGACTCCACCCATTGGAGGGGAGCGGTAGGCGCCGCTGGCGATGAGCGCACCTTTGTCCTCTTGCGCTTTGTGCAATGCTTTGAGGTAGGAAATACCAATCGCAGGGTCGTGCTTGTAGTAAATACGGCGGTCGTTAAGGACCAAATTATTCGGGTGGTAGCCAAGCACCTCCCATGCTGCTTTGAGCAGTTGCTCTCGAATCTCAAGGGCGGCGCGAATGGCAGCGTTCGCATTCATGAATGTGACACGGCTTGAATAAGAACCAAGGTCCACTGGTGAGGTGTCGCTCTCATGGCTTCGAACATGAATCATTTCTAAGGGCAGAGCAAGCACTTCAGCCACCACTTGGGCCACAGCGGTGGTCGAGCCTTGACCAATGTCCGCAGCACCAGTGTGAACGGTTACGCCTCCATCCATGTCCACTTGGATGTGAACGGTTGCGTGTGGGAATCGGTTTGGATCCCAATGAATCGGAAGACCGGAGCCCGAGATGAAGAAACCACATCCAATCCCGATGCCTTTTCCGAGCGGCATTTGGCGGAACTTGTTGTCCCAATCGGATCCTTCACGGACCTTTTCTAAGGCTTCACGCATGCCGTTTGATGTGATTCTGAACCCACTGATGGTTCGGCTGTGAGGTGGCAGAAGATTCGCCAAACGCAGGTCGATTGGATCGACCTTCAACTGCTCTGACATTTCGTCCAATCCGACTTCAACGGCGCATCGCGTGTTGACAGCCCCATGCCCACGCATGGCGCCTGAGGCTGGTTTATTGGTCCACACACGTGCACCCGTGTAGTGGAAGGAGCCAAGTTCGTATGGAGCAGTTGCGAGAACTCCGTTGTAATACGAGGTTACGTGACCAAAGGAAGCAAAGCCTCCTCCATCGATGAGGGCATCAATATCGAAGCCGGAAATACGGGCTTCTTCATCCGCAGTCATCTTGACTTCGATGTGGCTAGGGTGGCGTCCTCGATTGATCCAATAGACTTCCTCTCGGTCGAAGGTGATGCGGACGGGTCGCCCGGATTTACGCGATAGAATTGCAGCGCACATCTCGTGAGGGAATGGGTCTGATTTGCCACCAAATCCTCCGCCAACGAAGGTTCGAATGACATTGATTTGGTGCATTGGCACGTCCAGAACGGTCGCTAGAGCACGGTGAGTGTAGTGAGGCACCTGTTGTGGGGTGTAGAGTTGAAGTCTGCCGTTAGGATCCCAATGAGCGACCACTGCGTGAGGTTCAGTGAAGCCGTGATGGACGCCTGCCATGTTCCATTTCCCATGGGATGATGCGAGGGGTTTCTCAACCAACGATCGATCTCCAAACTCTTGAAACACACGCTTTTGGACATTGGTACGGGCCAAATGGTACTTGCCTCGCCAGTGAATTGGCTCATCGGTGTCTTCCAGTCCCTTTTTTGGATCAAAGACCGGTTCCAGAACTTCGTATTCCACCTCAAAGAGGTTGAGAGCAGCCATTGCTGTTGCTTCATCAACAGCTGCCACACAAGCAACAAGGTCGCCGACGTGACGGACCTTCTCTACAGCCATGGCGTGTTCGTCCTTGGTGACGGGCAATACCCCGAACTGGTGGGGTGAATCTGCACCTGTTGCCACGGCAAGAACGCCCGGAAGAGCCTCGACTTTTGAGGTATCAATCGATTTTATTTTCGCATAGTGGTGAGGTGAGCGCAAGATCTTTCCAATCACTTCATTCGAAAGTCGTACGTCATCACCGTACCAAGCCTGACCGGTCACCTTGGCATTTGAGTCAACCAAAGCTGTTGGTTTTCCAACTGTGGTTCCAGTGCGAGCGCGGTCATGGATGTGAGCGCCAGCTGGTTGTGCTTCTTTCCCACCGACCATTTCTGGAATGTAGTCCAAATCCCGTGGAGCCATTTCTGGCTTTGAGCCGCCTGAACCCGGTGGTGGGAACGCTTGTTTGCCTGCGACACGCTTGCCGTCTTTGCGAGTGGTTTTTCCAGCCCCTCCGGGTTGTTGACGATAGCCTCCAGACATGACGATCACCTTGCGTGGCCCGGAGGCATTTGTGGTTCTTCAGGACCGCTCGGATGCGGGTCGGGGTGTGGATTGCTCGCCGGTGGTGCTGGTTCGGCTTCACCTCGGTGGATAGCGGCTGCCGCTTGAATAGAATCGATGATTTGTTGGTAACCCGTGCACCTGCACAAGTTTCCTTCGATCGCTAGGGCCACCTCATCGTTGGTGGGTGCACTGTTTTCATTCAACAGCGCTTGAGCCGTCACAAGGAAGCCAGGTGTGCAGAAACCACATTGCGAACCGCCATGTTCTGCGAAACAAGATTGGATAGGGGCGAGGTGCGCTCCATCAGCCAAGCCTTCGACCGTGATGATGGAAGAGCCTTCAACTTGGCCGGCTAAACAAAGGCAGGAGAGCCGGGGTGTCCCATCAATCATGACGGTGCAGCATCCGCAGGTTCCCAAATCACACCCTCGTTTGACACCAAGCGTTCCGACTTGATCGCGCAACACATCGAGCAAAACTGCGTTCGATGGAGCCAGGACTTCAACGGCCCTTCCATTGACCTCTGCAGACCAAATTTCCTTCTTCGCGACAGGGATCATTTCAACGTGTTCGGTGCCTACCATGTCTGTCGCCTACGGCGACGTGGGGAACACCGCATATCAACCTAGGGTAGGATATTTTTCACTCATGCGGCAGTGCTTGCTCTCAGGCGAACCGACACGACATCGTCTTGACCCGCGGGGGGCTCCATCCAATCCTCGTCTCCCGGAAGAATGAGGCCCTCACCGATGCTGACAAGACGGCTCGCTAACTTACGCTGGCGGGTGACAAGTTCGTCCCAATTCATTTCCTCATCGCGCCAAGATTGCCATCGCTTGAGCGAGCGATAATTGACAACAACCTTGGCAAATAAACGCATGTGAGCCTTGGCTGAAAGCGGCCAATACATGAAGAAAACACAGAACACAAGGTAGGTGGGGAGGTTGGCCAACGGTTCGAGCAGCCAATGCAACTGAAGCAGTTCGTTGACAGGACTGGATGGATTGAGCAGCAACCATGTCGCACCCGATGAAGCAAGAATCCACCACAGGGGGAAAAACACGAGGGCTGAGAGGATCTTGATTGTGCTAATGATGGAACCATCTGCCCCCTTTGCCTTCATGCGATTGACGAGCAAAGCATTCGCCTTGTAGGGGACGATGTTGCCCAACATGGCGCCCCACGAGATCAAACCAAACATCCAAGCACCAGCCCATGCCCATGAGAGGAATGCTTTCGAAAAACCTGCTTTCGTAAGACGTTCCGGTTTCGAATCGATATCGAAGGGCGTAATCCCTCTCTCATCGAGTTCTTTGAAATGAGATTCTGCCTCCTCCACAATTTCAGCCGCCAATTCTGGATCATTGGCTGACATGAAGTCCCATCCCGCACGGACCCTGCGCGCACCGAGGACTGCGTGGGCATAACTTGGTTTCTTGAGCTCACCATCCGTTTTCCGGACGCGCTCAGCGTAGGCAAGACTTCGCCCTTTCCAAATTAAAGTGCGTTCGCGCCAAGTTGTTTTTGAGAGGCTTGCCCGTTGTAATTCCACACCGATGCTTTTGGTTGCAGCACCCACCCATTCACGATCGACGAGGTCCTGAACCTCTTCGTCGTCCGCCATGTCGGGGATGGGGGGGAACGCCATTGCTCGCTCGATGATGACCGCTGCTCGCTCCCTGAACCTCTGCGAATCGGAGTAATGCAAACCGATTGGAACGATTTGTGGCTCAGGATGACCTTCTAGAGCTGCTTGGCGCCGTGCAGAAAGAAGGATTCGAGCAGCACCAGAACGAACTTGTTTGACGTTGGATTCTGTATGTGTTGTGCCCTCTGGGAAAATCATCATTCGCCCACCTTTTGCGACGAGGGATGAGACTCCAGCGAGCATTTGTGCATTGCGAGCGCTTGCTCCAGATTTGTCACTGCTGTCCTGAGCACGTTCGACGGGAACTCCGCCTGCAGAGCGCAGGATTCTTCCAATCAGCGGCAGTTTGAACAGGGTATGCTTAGCAATAATGGAAATTTTCCCTGGCAGTGCAGCGTTCATCAGCATCGGATCGATCAAACCGCTTGGATGCCATGAAATGAAGATAATACCGCCCTCTGGGGGCAAGTTTTCATCGTCAACGATGTTGACTTCACGGAACCAAACTGTGACGAGGGAACGGAAAAACCGTCTGAAAAAACGGTAGCCTCTGTTGACGCGTGGGTGATGAGTTCCCACAGGGTCCTTCAGCCATCGCATGGATGGATGAAACCGTTTCTCCTTTTGTCACTATCTCCGGCAACGGGTGATGAAGAGTTTGCCTAAGGTGATTCTTCGGTTGAACCTTCATCGAGCAAAGTCGCAGCCATTTCAGTTCCGTCCCCATCTTGTAAGGTTTTGAAATCAACACCTGCGAAGGTGCCTTCTTCTTTGTCGCTGATTGCACCGACCACGAGGAGGGCTACGATGAAGATGACAATGAAGCACATCACGCCAATCGCAATTGATGTGGTCGAGAGTCCAGTTGACGACTCGCTCTGAGTCTCAAAGGCACTTGCTGTGTCCATGAGCATGATGTTTGCAGAGATGAGAGGTGAAGAAGAATGCCCCCCACTGTCATTTGCTTTGATTCCACGGAAAGAGATCGTGTGGTTGCCCTCCACGTCGATTCCTGGCAGATGCTCAAGTTGATGAATAATATCGATGGCCTGCAGCGTACCCGTTGTGTCGCCGGGAGAGAAACTGTGGATGTTCGACCAGTCGTCACGCAGGTGGTTGCTTCGCCATTGAATGGTGTCTACATCACCCATTGCGGAATAGGAGAGAGCATCATTTGGAACCATGTGGAAGCGGCTATCCATTCCGATTTCAGAGGTAATTGATACGTCAAGCGATGTGTCGAATTCGTAATCACGTTCTGCTGCCTCATACACCGCGTCGAGGGCACGTACTTCGCCGTGACCATAGACGTTGTTTTGACGGTTTTTGGGTAGGAGATCTTCTGCACAAGGCTCGTTTGCGGCCATGTACACGCACAATCGGTAAGTTGCTGTTTCTTGCATGATGTTCTTAATGTCAAACGGTGACAGATCTGGGTTTGCTTGGTACATCAAAGCAGCGACACCTGCTGCGCCTGGAGTTGCCATTGAGGTCCCTGACATGCCCGTGTATTGATCGCCGGTGTTGAAGGCCACCGACATGACATTGCTGCCGACATAAGCGATGTTCGGCTTCACACGGAGTTCTTCAGTTGGACCTTGGCTTGAGTACACAGCAATGGCTGAGTTTTTGTCAAGCGCACCAACGGTAATAGCGTCCTCAGCGGAGCCTGGAGTTCCGATTTGAGCGGACACGAAGTTGTTTCCTGCTGCGATGAAGATGGCAACGCCTGCAGACATCATTTCATTGGCGTAGCGGTTGACGCTGTCATCTTCAGATGATGCCCATTCTGCAAGGCCAGGGCCTCCAAGACTCATCGAGGCACCACGAATGTTGTATTTGTAGCGGTTTTCAACGGTCCATTCCATTCCTGCCATCACGGTCGCAAACGACCCTGAGCCGCCAGCATCCAGCACTTTCACGCCGACAAGGAATGCTTGCGGGGCCATTCCAATGTGCTCATAATTTGGCGCTCCTGTTCCAGCAGTGGTGCCAGCGCAGTGCGAACCGTGACCCTGATCGTCGTATGGGAAGACTTCGGTACCATTGGTAAGCGTCGGGTTGTTGACCGGATCGTAGAAAGCGATCACCTTTGGATCGTCTGTTGAATTGTCATCATCGAGATCATCAAGGCTAGCGTGTGCACCGTCAATTCCGGTATCGATAATCGCAACTGAAGATCCTGCACCGTCATATCCTGTGTCAGCCCAGACCGTATCAACGCCGTGAAGGACTGCTGCGTCTCCATTGGCAACGCTCAAGATGCCGTCTAACTCGATCATCACAACGCCGGGGAGCCTCGTTGTGTCGAGAATTTGGTCAACTGGTACACGACCTGCTAGAGCATCAATCCCTTCCAATGTCCATTGGTGTTGGAAGTCGATTTCACGCTCGAGCAAAGCAACATCAGCATCTCCTGGGGTGTGGTCGAAGTCAATGATCAGTGGCAACGTTCCATCTTCATCCAAAAAGAGAGGGTTGTCCTTGTGCCGTTCAACCATATCGCCGATTCCGTTACCATCGCGGTCAACGGTGGTGTTCATCCACCATCCGTCCTCAACTGGTTCACCTGTGGGGTCCGCCTCAACAGGGACTGCCAAAGCGACAGCAGGGAAAAGGAATAAGCTCAAGCAGAGAAGTGTAAGTGTAGTTTGAACCTTCGACATAGCAACGCCTCGTGGTCGTGCTAACCACTGCCACTTTTTGAATCCATTGAAGAAATGACTGGGGGCGGGCACCGCGCTTCTCCATGGCTGCCAGAGTGCGTTTTCGTTCACTGGAAACGGGTGAAGGCTTTTATCATGAAAAGAACATCTTCTCGCATGGCAGCACCGAAGAAAACGGCAACAGTGGCCCCGATTCAAGACATACCAATGCCGAATCCGGGATTGATTGGTCAGGCTCAATCATCATGACCTTTGCAACGGCCAACACCCTCTCGTTTGTGAGTGAGACCATTGTCAATATCGGGTACATGTTTGGTGCCATTGTCACCATTGGTTGGATTTTCATGAGCAGCAGTCGGCTAGGTGACTCGAATGATCTCTACACGCCTGAAGTCGGAGTTTCAACCGAACCCATTGTTGTGGTCGAATCTGAACTCCAACCCGAGCCAACTCCAGTTGAATCGATTGAAGAAGGCGTTGAAGAGAATGTGAAAGAGGACATTGAAGAAATCAATGAAGAGGAAGAGGATGAGATTGAACCGGAAGATGAACAAGCCGTCGAAACAACACAAGAGCCGGTTGAAGCAGAACTTGAGATTCCTCCACCGGTCCTCATGAAGGAACGGGTTCAAACTCAACATGGTTTCGAGATTGAACTGCCCGACGACATGTTCAACACGATTCTTGCCTCTATTGGCTCAACTCCACATGAAGGATTCAAACCCGTGGTTGCCTTTGGACCTCGTGGAGAAGTGATTCTAAACTTTGAGCCTCAATGATCAATCCTTGACCCTCGTTCCTTCGCCACCAGTGATGTAAACTTCACCCGGTGCTGAAGGGTAGGCTGCCCAATAGGCTTCCCTTGCTTGTTGGTTAAGATCCATGCATGCGACCACATCAGCAGGTCGATCAGGAAGAGGCTCTGAGCCGTTCAAATGCTTGATGATTGGTTCAATGTTTGAGAGGTTGACAAGACCCCAACCTGTTTGTGTGCATGGAGCCACTGGGGAAATCGGCATCGTGCCGCTGGTTGGATCCCAGCCAAGGTTTGGATACCAAGCCGAGAGGTTGAGGGCTTCACGCACCTGTGCGTTGGAGATTGAGAAACTCATTCCTTCGTCATCTGTCCCGTTCACAAGAAGCCCGGAACGCACATCGGGAGAAGCACCGGAAGATGGGTCATTGTATTCCTCTCGTAACGATTCGAGGACAAACGAAAGTATGCCTGCTGTACGAGGGGTTGCAAACGATGTCCCTGATGTTTCATGGTAGCCATCAATATCGTCATGATTGGGCAGCACTTGGGTCCAATCGGCAGAGATATCGGGATAAGACCCTGACATGATTTCTTTTTGGTCGTCACCTTCCTCAGCATACCCAGCGATGCCAATCGACCAGGGGGGGCCTGCTGTCGCGTCTTGCACGGCGGGCGAAGGGCTGTTGTCTGCTGCGCCGGTGTGAATCTTGTTGAATTCGACCACGGCTGATTCTGTCGCCCTTTCGATTCCGGGAACTGGAACTGAGCCTGGTGCACCGAAGGAGGTTGTCAAGATGTCAACAAGCGGTTGGTCGGCAGCCGCCTGAACCGCTTCAGAAGAAAAGCCCTCGACAAAGAAAATCACTGCCATCGGATTGGCGTCCAAGACCGCTCCGGTGACGGCAGAACCGTGTCCATCGGAGGGATCGTCAAGAATGAGGATGTCGCTGTCTCCATCCGGCGAGGTGCCGATGATTTTTGTGCCGGGGAAGTACACAATGTCACTGGCTGTGAGGGTGTCCCAACACGCTTCTTTGTCCGCATCATAGCGCTCTTGCCATGTGCCTTCAAACGTCAGGTCGCAGACTCGGTTGACCCCAAGGCCATCCTGAAGCCATTGCGGGTAGGTGTCATTGGTACGGAAGTGATCGTGGTAGACATTGATTCCAGTGTCGATTGGAGCGACAACCGAAAATGGTCTCCAACCGTTTTCTTCAGCTGCTCCGGCAACGGCACTTTTTTGCTCCGGTGCGTCATTGAAAATCGCCAATGCAGCGACAATGGAGACCACCAATAGAGTGGCGAGGGTCACAGCAATCAACTGACGTGACTTCATCCCAGTGACTGCGTGTTCACCCACAAAAAGGACTGCATCCTCAACACCGGCCATAGATGACGGTCCCCTGCAGTGCCTCAAGAACCCTGCGCCCCATTGAAGAACCTCCATCAATTGGCCAAACCATGAGCGAAGAAACCGAACGTTTGGTTTGGATTGACCTTGAGATGACCGGATTGGATGTTTCAAGGGAGTCGATCATTGAAATTGCGACGGTTGTTACGGACGGTGAACTCAACATCCTCGCCCAGGGTCCGAATCTCGCGGTAAAGGTGGATGATGCGCTCTTGGATGGGATGGATGAGTGGAACACCTCTCATCATACCGCTAGTGGGCTCGTTGAGCGAGTAAAAACGGTTGGCGTGTCCATAGAAGAGGCTGAACAACAAACATTGGAATTTTTGCAACATTGGGTTGAGAAAGGGACTGCACCACTGTGTGGAAACAGCGTATGGAACGACAAGAAGTTCATGGAAAAAGAGATGCCTGCTCTCGTTGAACATCTTCATTACCGCATGATTGATGTCTCTACGGTCAAAGAACTAGCAAGACGTTGGTATCCCGATGTTGGAAGGTATGAGAAAAAAGGAGCGCACCTCGCCCTTGATGACATCCTCGAATCAATTGAAGAACTTCGTTACTTCCGAACGCGAGTCTTCAAACAGTGAACCATCAATCCCGCCAGGTTGGCTCGGATGGATTGACGCCCTTGTAGGATGCCAAGATTTGGGCGACGACAGCAACGGCGATTTCCTGTGGGGATTCTGCACCAATGTGAACACCAATCGGGCAGATCACTTGCTCAAGGGTGCCTTCTGTCACGCCAATCTCTTTGGCTGCTTTCTCGAAGGCTTGCCACTTAGAACGGCTACCAATCACTCCGATGCGAGGAGCATCTTGACCGTTCATTAGAGCACCTTGAGCCTGTAAGCAGGTGAGCATAGCGAGCAATCTTGTTTGATCTTCTGACCAATCATGGCCGAGGAAAAGCACATCAGAATACTGCGATAACACCTCTGCAGAGTGGTGGCCAACGAAGGAATCGATGTCCATGTGAAGGTGGTGGTTTGCGTTTGGAAACATCTCCGGGTTGCAGAAATCCTCTCGAGTGTCATGAATGGAGTGGGACCATCCTAATGCATCCAAAGCCGGAGCAATGGCTTGAGCGCAATGACCTCCGCCGATGAGCAACACGTGTGGCATTGGGACAAGAACCTCCAAACTGAGGGTCACACGACCCCCACAAAGCGAATCTAAGGGCGTCACTTCATAGCCCTTCGCCCCTTTATTTAATCCGAAAGTAAGGACCTGACCTGCTGGAAGATGATGTTCATTCAGCATCGATTGGCTGCGCTTCAAAACCGTCATTTCAAGCCCTGCACCGCCGACTGTTCCGACCCATGTTTCATCTGAAGAACGCATAGCAAGACGAGCCCCGACCTTTCCCGGAACGCTGCCTGAGGTTTCAACCACGCTCGCCATGACCACTTTGTGACCGCATTCGATTTGGGCCAAAGCCCAAGCCAGAACTGCTGCAGTCATGCCCCTCCCTCGAGGCGCTCACTCATACCATTTCCGTCAGGGCAAGATGCTCAAAAATTGATTTCAAAATCAATGGATGCGAGGAGCGTTAGATCTTCTTGGGTGTCGATGTTAAGGCTCAAATGAGGGGCGTTAACCTCAACATAGTCCGGTGCAATAAGGTCACGCAGTGGGGTTTCAGGGGGTGCTGCGAGCACCGCTTCAACATCGGGAGAATGAACAATCAAGGGGTGACCGGGTTTCCCATTGCATGCTAAAGTCGAAGTTGTGTTCTGGCTCAGCAATTGCTTGACATGCGTCACATCCCACCCTGGACGATCCACAGGAGCGATAATCACTCGGCGAGGGAGGCGTCCGGTGTCACCCATCGCAGCAAGGAGGCCCTGTTGCAAGGTGCCGGTTCGCCCTTGTTCAGGTTCTTTGTTGACCACAACAGTGGCTCCTTCGCATTGAAGCATCACTTCAAATTGCAACGACTGCCTTGTAACGACGTACACAGGAGCACATCCTGCTGCAATCAAGCGACGAACTGCAAGACCCACAAGGGTCGTATCAGCAACAGGAACCAAGGCCTTAGGCTGACCCAAACGAACGCTTGCCCCCGCTGCGAGAACAAGTGCAGGGCATCCTTTGACCATGGGCCATCCTCAACGCTCGGTCTCAAGGGCTTTTTGCTCTTGGTTCAAATAGACTCAGCCCTTTACCACCCTATGAACGAGGACGACTATCCTTTAACACTCCCTGAAAAGAGGTCGATGGATTTGCTCACAAGCATTGTAGAGGCGAATGAGTGGCTGGAATATAAACATCGATCGAATCTGATTGTCACCATGTTCGTCCAAGGTCAATCGGG
>OCRI01000188.1_pt1 | contig 16714 bp, 6 predicted proteins | sample 1534641 | NCBI WGS metagenome assembly OCRI01 (sample SAMEA3275473, study PRJEB22092) | marine metagenome | reverse complement strand
CAAATGCCTGATCGGTCGGTGCAAAGAGCGTAAACGGCCCCTCGCCTTGGAGGGTGTAGAATCGCATCGAGCGTCGGGTAAGGAGGCAATGAATCCTCATCTTTTTGGTCTGGAGCTAACTCTGCAGATGGAGGCTTTGTACGGGTAGAAGCATTGACTGGAGGAATCTTACCAGCTTGTTCTGCACGAGCATTAAACACATCTGCTAGGCCGTAAACTTGCATTTTGTACAGGTCACCAAGAGGTGCATAACCACCTGCCATGTCACCGTACAGTGTGCAATAACCTTGAGCGATTTCGGATTTGTTGCCCGTTGCTATAGCCATACGGCCTTGCGCATTGGCGTGAGCCATGACAACCAATCCTCGCAAACGAGCCTGAAGGTTTTCTGAGGCGACTGGATGTCCATCTCGAAGCATCTCTCCAATGGAGGCTTCAAGCGATGCATGGAATGTATCGATTTCAATGGTGTCGAACACGAGCCCCAGTGATTCTGCAGTATGTCGCGCATCATCAATGGAATGTTGAGAGGAATGGCGGCTCGGCATTGCCAAACCAGTCACGTTCTCGGGACCAACTGCGGCAGCCGCAACACATGCTGCAACAGCAGAGTCAATTCCACCCGAGAGGCCAAGTACAATTGAATTGATACCGGATTTCCTGCAATAGTCCGAAAGTCCAGTCACCACTGCATCGGTCACGTCTTCAAGCAGTTCTTTGTCGTACTCGTGACCGTTGTCTTCTGGTGAAAGTTGACGAAGCGCATCAGAGCCAATGTTCAGAGCGTCAGAGGATTCTGATGGTACCCAGTGGCAGTGTTCAGCGTTGTCAATATCAACCATCAAAACGCCTTCCTGCCAGGCTGGAGCGACAACAACTCGGCCATCAGGCCAAGCCACTAGCGAGTTGCCATCGAACAACAAATCATCGTTACCTCCAACCTGATTTGCCAACAGGAAAGGGTGGCCAAGTACCGCTGCTGCCGTACGGCATACGTGGATACGAGCGCTCAATTTGTCTGCATGGTATGGAGAAGCGGACAGGTTTACCGTTGCATCCAGAAGGACACCTTGACGTCCCCATTCAGCCAAATGTTCGATAGGGTCCGCAGAATACGTCGAGGGCGTCAATCCCGCAGATTGCCATGCATCTTCACAAACCGTAACACCAAGGTTGAGATCGGCGATTGTTCGAGCAATCCCTGAGCGATTATCGGGTTGAAAGTAACGGGCCTCATCAAACACATCATAGGTCGGTAGAAGTTGCTTGCGTGCTACAACATGTGAATTATCTTCACCGCTCGGGTTCGCACCCGAAGAGCCTGCACGTACAACTCCGTTTGCGGGAAGTTGCCGCTTTGCTTGAGGGAGAATGGGGGTGCCGACCAGAACAGGAATGTCAACACGAAGTGAACTTGCGGTCTTTTGTGCCAGTGAAATGAATTCTTCTTGGAGCAACAAATCCCGTGGCGGGTAGCCGGATATGGCGAGTTCTGTCGTAACGGCGACGTTGGCACTGTGATTCGAGGCAAGAGCTGCAAGGTGTTCAAGTCGAACTGCATTCCCTGCCAAATCACCTACCGTAGGATCAACTTGCAAAAGACCAATCCATCGACTCATCGTATCACCACGGCCGTTACTTGTGCTGAACAATCTCGCCTTCAGCGTTCTTGTACCACCATTCATTGGCTTCCTTGTCATGGTACCACCAGTAACCATCGGAGCCCATCACCCAGTCTGTTTCTACGGTGTTTGAAGAAGGTGTGTCTTTGCTCACTGCGGCGGTTACTGCTGCAGTTTCAGCCGTTGATTCAGCGAGGGTTTCCTCATCGTCTTCATCTTCATCATCGTATTCCTCTTCGAGTTCAGAGGAATATTCATCCCAGTCGTATTCCGATTTCGAACCTCTGTTGAGGGTCTTGCGGCGCGCCCAGAGAAGACCTGTTGTAATGATGGATACGAACAGCAGTGCCGCTAAACTACCCAGAAGAGGATGAACATCGCCAAAGACTTGCTCCGAGAACGATACTTCGCGCTGAGGGCGAACATCAATCGATGGACCCATCGAACTTAAATCACCTTCAATTTGAACTTCAACCCATTGCAAGCCTGTTTGCGAAGGGTTCCAATCGGTAGCGACAGGAACAATACCTCCTTGAGGAATTTCTACGGTGATTCTTTGTAGATTTGAACGGGTGCCGTCTGCCAATACCTCAGTGAAGATGACTTCAACAGAACCATCCAATGTACCGGTATTTTCGACATAGGCTGTGACAATGGAAGTTTGTCCAAGTTCAATCAGGTATCGAGAATAAGTGATGGAAGTACTCTGTAATTCAAACTCAGGTTTGAGCCAAACCATGTCCCATACACCGACCGGCGAACCGGGTTCGGTACCGCCAAGACCGAGAACTTCGTTTCCTGCAAGGTCGCGTCCTGTGACGTAAATGTGTACTGAAAGGCGGTTCTCAAGCATCTCACTCGTGACTCCACTCAAGTCAAATGAACCGACGACTTCCAACCGTAGCCCTGAGATATCGGTGCCAAGCAAATTCAGTGGTTCAACACCGTCACGCAGTCGGTCACCGGTTGCTTTCTCTTCGACCCACCAAACCAGTTCAAGAGATTCAACGTCCAAACCTCCCGCTTCAGAAATTAAGATCTTCACTTCATGTGATTCTGGTTCAAGAACCGAAAATGGGCGTGGATTCGAGACCTCAACTGGCTCAGGTCCCGTACCGTCGACGATGATCCACCGCACAGCATTCACTTGGTCAGTAGCATCAATGCCTTGGCCTTCGAGGCAACCAACGCTCCACGTCAAAGGAATGGTTTGGGTTGTTGACGGCGCCTGTAACGCTACAGACCAAATGCCATCAAGAGAACTGGCCGAAGTTGAGGAACCTGAAAAGAGGAGGTCGATTTGACAGTCGAAATCTGGAACCGTTCCGGTCTCTGAAAAGACAACGCCGCCAGCAATTTCAAACGGGCTACTCGGTGCTAACCTTGCACCGTCGCCGAGCAATGCACCCTGTGAAAGGATAAGTGAAACGCTTTCTTCAGGCACCTCAAGAGCTGCTGAGAAACGCCATCGGTGTTCAGGGAATGCACGGAAAACTTCCTGTCCTGCTCGGTCCATCACGCGGATTCCAGGCTCTCGTCGAGTTTCCCCCAAATCCGGTGTTGTCCATGCGAGCATGAAATCCACATTGAGGGTTAAATCCGTCTCATAAGGGTCTGCAGGTCCATCGGTGCCGAGCATTTGGCAGTCATCAATCAAAACATGAGGACTGGTTGTTGTACAATTCCCAGTAGCGAAATCCCAACGAATCGGTAACGAGTCACTGCCTTGATTGGAGGCAAGTTCAACAATGACCGTCGTAAGGTCCGAACCACCGTTTGGTTCAGTGAGTTCGACATTAAACGTGTAAGGCATCTGAGGATGAAGCCAAGGGTTCTTTCCGTCGGTGTACGAGAAGGCGTTCGAAGCAACGCTTGGAGCGCCGTCAACAGCCAATTGGTACATGAAGAGGTGCTCATCCTCCATGTCCGAACCTCCGAATTCCAAAGGATGTCCCGCATCATCAGCACCGGTTAAGTAAACAGAAACTTTCTGTCCAAGGCTACCACCGGTATCGTCCATCATGAAGGTGTATTGACCAATCAGTGGGCTCAAATCGTTTGGAGTGAACAGCGACATAGGTTGATATTCACCCTCATCCGGCCACTGGTTTGAATTCGCATCGTCAAACCATTCTCTCCATACCATGGCCTGGATATTGGTTGGAAGAATTGGTTGGTCCGAAATTTGAATTTGAACCGTTTGCGTTGTTGACGGCATACGGTGGTCGTACCGGTCCATGTTGACTTCAAGTACCCGAGGAGAGATGGTGTCGATGTGGAATGTTCGCTCGAGTACGGCGAAATCAGGGTGAACTGAACCGTTCTCTGAAGTGAGTTCTAAACGCCATGTGAGTGGTCCGTAAGTGAACGGAACGGTATCGATATAGGTCCAAACGTTTTCGTCAAGAACCGTGGTATTCGCCACAAGAACATCACCTCTATACAACGAAAGCAGACCTTCTCCATCCATGAAAGCATCTATTGTAGAGACGTTTTCAAATCCGACAAAAGTGGAAATGTTCAACTTTGTATACGGCAGGAGATAATAATCCGAAGAATCCAAAATGGCGTTCTGGTCAACATTCGTGAAGGTCAATCGGTTCAGAGTCAAATCATTTTCATAGGCTTGGTTACCAAAAATACCGTAGGTAAAGGTGCTTGGCATTGAGTATACCGTATTCGAGAGTTGCAATCGTGTGGTGATTTTCATTGTATCTGTATCGTCCCATGCCGGTAAGATACGGAATTTCAAATCGACAAGAACACTTGACCCAGACTGATTGAAAGAGATTGCATCGGTTGGATGCAGGGCAATAAGTTCAGAATCACCGGTTCCAAACGGTGTAGCTCCCGAGACTGGAACCGTCCACGTTGCGTGATGGTCCTCATCAAGCACATCAAGACGGATGGAACTTGGAGCAACGCCGATGACTGAATACGACATACTGATGGTTCTCCAGCGCTGACTCGGTGTGAGAATATCAACCTCAGGGTCAATCGTTGCACTGTTCAAAACCACGGTCGATGAGGAATTGAGACCGAGCAGTTCGACAATAAGCCCTCCCTTTTGAGTGGCGGTCAAAGGCAACGGAATCTCATGCATCCCACCGACAAGAGGCAGCATTCGGCGAGCATCGTTGAGGTTGAGGACAAAGGATGAATCTGATGCGAAAGTTTGTGATGCTTGGGCTGCGTAGGTCACCAAGAGGCCACCAAACTCGACGGTTGATGATGCATAGACTTCAAGTTCAACCTCGATGAAGAGAGTGCCGAGATGGTTCAAACCGCCTTGACCAGCAACCGATTGTTCGATGTTGTCACGGACCGATTGATTCAATTCAACATGCAAGAGCGATGTCTCTGGTACCGTTCCAGATGCGATGGTTTGCGATTGATAGAGAAGTGTGTAACTCGTGATGGTCGGTTCTTCGGTCAAAGCACCGAAGGAGAACGAATGTAAATCAGCTTGAGGGATAAGAAGAGTCGTTGATGCATAACCCGATGAGCCTACAGATTCAGAAATACTCTTGTTGCCGTTGGAGAAAAGGTCCTGCCAGCCCCATGTCCCAATGCTCGAGAAATCAGCACCCCATTCAAAGTCCTCGTCGTCGTTGAAATCAATTCGGGGATTGCTGGCTACTTCGCCGTAGTGAACGAAGGAATCGAACGACTCAACGGTCCAATATGGAAGCGAAGAATTCAGCGGAACCAGACGGAACTGGAGTTCATACAGCGGAGTCGTGGATGAATAATCAAAAGCACCCATATTTGGCACGACCATCCATGATGCATTACTTGAGTTCCACATCTGAAGTTCAACGTTTGAACCCGTAACGCTACCCGTCACTCGAGATGCTGGAGCGACAAGTTGTCGTGAATCCATTGTCACCAAGCAACTTGAGTCACCGCGATAGCCAACGTTATCGATTTCTAAGACCATCAGTGTTCCGTTCTGTGCGCCACCTGCCACCGTGACCTCATCTCCGACCGAATAATGTTGTCCACCGTTTTGAATCACCGGGGAAAGGAGTTCGCCGCCCCAGTTTCGTACGGCTTGTACGGTAAACGATCCACCGATTCCACCGGAGACGGTCACCTGGTCACCAACGGAGTAACCTGAACCTCGTCCGACAATCGATACTGAAGTGAGATTACCACCAATGGCGTAGACTGAATCGACTTCGAGACGGGCGTTGAAGTCTCCACCTGAGAGTGTGATCAGGTCGTTCACCGCATACCCCGAACCGTTGTTGAGAACGGTATAGCCAGTGATGGTACCACCTTGGCGGTTTGTATCAAGTACGGTGAAGTTTGAGTTACTGTCACCACCTGGTATGTTGATGACATCGCCGACGTCGTAATTGAGGCCAGGTGTGCTGAACGATAACGAAGTGATTGCGCCACCGGATTCGGTGAGCCCTGTGGTGTAAAAGTAGGCATCAGCGTCACCCCCTGAAATGAAGAGTTTATCGAAGAAGCCGTAACCTGAACCGCCACTGATGATGGAAATTGAAGTGATTGCGCCACTGGAAACCGAATCAATACTGACGCGTAGACCTGAGCCAGAACCGCCGCTGGTGAAAGCAAAACTCGTCGTTGAATAATTCGTTCCACCGTTAAGAAGGGAATACGAGGTTGGAATTCCAGTGATGATCGGACTGGCAGTATAGTCGATTTTCAAGCCGCTACCGTTGCCGCCGCTCAATGCGACGTTGTTCGATGAAGTGTATCCTGTGCCTCCATTCAACGAGGAGTAGAGGGAAACTGCGCCTGAGCCAGTAATGGCTGAAGCCGTTGTTTGGACCTGAAGACCTGAACCGCTTCCACCGTTCGGAGAGATGATTTGTGAAGTGTAGCCAGTGCCGCCCAGATAAAGATTTGAACCGCTCACAATACCGGAAGTGACGGGAGTTGCAGCCGTGCTGACGGTCAAGCCAGTGCCGTTTCCTCCACTGGTCGCTCGACCTGCGCTGGAACTGGAGTAAAGAGAACCAACTGAAGTTACACCTGAAATCAAGTCCACTTCATTCAAAATGTATGGGGAAGGGCTGGTTTGAACGGTTAAGCCGGTACCATAAGAACTGGTCGTTGCAACTGAAGAAGATGCAAGGTATGCCCACCCATCATCGAGAATATCCACTGAAGTTGCAGAACCGTAAGCGGTGAATTGACCGTTTGCTCCGCACATTGACTCGGAATTACTGAGGTTTTGCCATTCGGAATACCTGGTCGTCATTGACCCGTCGCCAGTAATTGAGTACACAATTGGCAGTATTCCATTCGAGGCAGCCGAAAGAGAGAGGCGAATACGAATTGAATCGTGAACGGATTCATCCAGAAGATGCAGCGGAACAGTGAAGGTGTTCGAACCAGTAAAGCCGGGAATTTCAACACCGTTGGCATCGAGAACGGTCCAGTTTAGAGATGCATCTGCAGGAACATAAGCATCGATGTTCATTGGTGCATAGGTTGTTTGGGCCACTTGGAAGGACGAAGAGGAAGACCAACCGACGCTCGGGCTGGTCCAGTTTGAAACAGGTGGTGAGGCAATACGAACATCGTCGAAGAACCAGTAATCGAACGACGAACCGGTCCCACCCGTCTGCAGCATCCGGATTTGGGTGGTCGAATGCAATGCAGCGGCAGGTAGCGTTCCAGACCACTGCAATGGAGGTTGATTGTATGTGTTACCAAGCCAGGTTTGGAGCGTTGTCCATGAGCCAGAAGCGGTCTTGTACCGAAGTTGAAGGTCTTCGTTGGTGTCAGGTTCTTCTCCGCAACTGGAGGACCCTTGCCGAATCCAAATGTGAATCGGTACTGCGTTTGCTCCGGCTAAGTTGATGGCTGGGGAAGTCGCATGCTCTGAAGACGACGCCGAGGGGGCTTGTGTTTTGATTGAACCACCAGAGGTGCCGTTAACTCCACACGTGTTTGTGTAGCGGCTCACATAGGTGGAACTCGATACGGTCCATCCCTGAAGGCCGTTGTTAAAGTCCCATAGAGTTCCAGCGCGAGAACCGGTCAAAAAGCCGTCAGTATCAACCGTTGCACCGTCACTAACCGCATCACTGTGACCCCATGCTGAAGAGCCACTCCACGTCAAGCCGTTTGATGATGGCTCGATTCCAGGCGACATGGAAAGATGAACATTCGAAACAGGCTGAGATGAAGGAACATCAAGTGTGAATTCGTCTGAGTAAATCCCTGAGCCGTCTAAAAACAACTGAGATGCAGGGTCCCCACCGGATGCAAACGAGGCGTGAGATTCGCCAAGCCCATCTGCGTCCGAATCATACGCAGTTGATTCAAGAAATGTACTCAGTGGTCCGGTCAACATCAAAAACAATATGAGAAAACATATCCATTTCAAGCGATAACCTCCCGACATCAACATTCCGTAGCGGTCTAACGATTTGAAACATACCCTACCGTATTTCGACGGCATGCCGTGAAATCGATGCCAAAAGAAACACAGGATGCCACCATTGAGAGGGGTGAGGTTCAAGACAAAAACGCTTCTCGCATGGCTATGGCACGTCCTCAATCAGCAGGTGAACTCGATGCTGTCACTCTCGAGACTGCGTTATTGGAGACATGGAAGCAAGAACAAGCATTCCGTGCATCCATCGATTCCAACGCCAACGGCGCCCAATTTATTTTCCTCGAAGGGCCGCCAACTGCAAACGGAAAGCCCGGCATTCACCATGTTGTTGCGCGTGCCTACAAAGATTTAGTCTGCCGTTGGAAAACCATGGAAGGATTCCGTGTTGAGCGTAAAGGAGGCTGGGATACCCACGGACTTCCTGTTGAAATTGAAGTCCAAAAGCGAATGGATTTAATGTCCAGAGAAGCCATTGAAGCCTATGGAATGGGCAACTTCAACCAAGCCTGCCGTGATTCGGTGTGGACCTATGAATCTGCTTGGAGAGAGATGACTGAACGAATGGCTTACTGGGTGGATCTGGATAACCCTTACGTCACACTTGACAACAATTACGTCGAATCTTGCTGGTGGGCAATGAAGCAAATGTTCGACAAAGGTCTGCTGTACAGAGGCCACAAAGTCCTCCCATATTGCCCTCAAACTGGCACTTCTTACTCAAGTCACGAAGTCGCTCTGGGATACAAGGAAGTCGAGGAACCTTCGGTCTATGTGAAATTCAAACTCATCGATGACAATGCGAGCATCTTGGCATGGACCACCACGCCATGGACGTTACCAGGCAACGTCGGATTAGCTGTTGGGCCGGAGGTCACCTATGTTCGAGTTCGAATTACCGAACAAGCAGAAAACTGGATTGGTGCCGGTGGAGCCTCTGACGGTGAAGAAGTGATTCTTGCCAAGGATTTGATGAAAGATGTCCTTCGACACAACGTCGAAATCATCGAGGAGTTCACGGGCTCTCACTTAGTTGGTCGAGCCTATGAACCGTTGTTCCCAGATGCTGTTCCTCGTGGAGAATCAACCACCGCATGGACCGTTCTTGAAGCCGACTGGGTCACCACAACAGACGGAACGGGTGTGGTACACACCGCGGTCATGTACGGTGAAGATGATTACAATCTTGGAATGGACGCTGGACTTCCCGCTTATCACACCGTTGGTATGGACGGTGCGTTCCTGACCGGAACACACCCACAACTCGATGGACGATACGTCAAAGAATGCGACCAAACGGTCATTGAGTTACTTTCTGCCAGAGGCGGAAGCAACGGCAAAGGTCCTGAGAGTGGACTGCTTTACCGAGAAAAATCCTACCTTCACGACTACCCACACTGTTGGAGAACCGACCATCCATTGCTCTACTACGCAATGGATTCATGGTTTGTTCGAATGACTGCCGTGAAGGAACGGTTGTTGGAGTTTAACGATGGCGTGGAATGGGCACCTGACTGGGTCGGCGAAGGTCGATTTGGTGAATGGCTTCGCAACGTCAAAGATTGGGCCATCTCCCGTGAACGCTATTGGGGCACACCGCTTCCAGTTTGGCGAGATGAAGAAGGAAACATGAAGTGCATCGGTTCCATTTCAGAACTTCAAAATGAAGTGGCGAAGGCTGTCGCGGCTGGGTTTGAAAACCCCGACTGCCCTGATGATGTCGACCTTCACCGCCCTGTCGTCGACGGATACACGCTCGTCTCTGACGACGGAAAACCGATGCAAAGAGAGCCTTTTGTCATGGACTGTTGGTTTGATTCAGGATGTGCCCCCTTCGCTCAATGGCATTATCCGTTCGAAGGAAAGGAAACATTCGATGCTTCATTCCCTGTTGATTACATCTGTGAAGGTGTCGACCAAACGCGAGGATGGTTCTACACCCTACTCGCGGTCTCAACGACCGTTTTTGACCAGCCTGCGTACAAGCGCTGCTTGAGTCTCGGACTGATTCTCGACGCTGAAGGAAAGAAGATGTCGAAGTCCCGCGGTAATATTGTTGACCCATGGGACCACTTCAACCGTGAAGGTGCTGATGCAACACGCTGGTACATGGTTACGGCTGGAGCGCCTTGGAATCCGTTGAAGTTCGACTCAAATGGAGTTCGTGAAACGTATGCAAAGATGTTCTTGACGCTATGGAACGTCTACAAATTCCACGCAGATTATGCCGCACTCGATGGATTCGACCCTGAGCAGTCAACTTCAGACGTCGCATCTCGCTCTTCTCTTGACCGGTGGATTCTTTCCCGCTTGGCAACCACAGCCAACTCATACCATGCTGACTTCAAGCAATGGAACTTCCACAAAGCATGCCGAGACCTCGAAGAATTCATCGTTAACGATGTTTCAAATTGGTATGTTCGACGCAGCCGTCGCAGATTATGGGACGATGCAGAAACCAGCGACAAAGTTTCTTGCCAACATACCCTCCATGAGATTCTAACGACCGTATGCCGATTAGTCGCTCCCGTCAGTCCTTTCATGGTCGATGTCATTCATCGAAACTTAACCGGAGAAACCGTGCATCAAGCCGCATGGCCGCTGGGTATTCCTGGCTCACTCGAAGGTGCTACTGCTGATGCGTGGGATGAAGAGGCTGCGGCTGCAACTGCAAACTTGCCACCACAAGACCTCTCTCTCGAATCCACGATGGCTCTGGTCCGTGAACTCGCTGAAGTTGGTCGTCGCATCCGTGTTGAGGCTGGCCGTCGTCAGCGTCTTCCATGCGCTCAAGGCTGGATTGTATCCGGACCCGAAATGGCCGAATTCCATGACATCTTAGCCGAAGAACTCAACGTCGAATCGATCGAAGTTGAAAGTGACCTGGACCGGTTCCAACAGATTGAACTGGCACCCAATTTCCGTGCTTTGGCTCCAAAAGCACGCAGTGAAGTCAATGCTGTGGCTGGAGAAATCAAGAACGCAGAAGACCCAACAGCAATGCTGGCGTCCATTCAAGCAGGTACCTGCGAAATTCTTGGAGTTGCCATCGAAGAGGGTGATGTCGAGATCCGACGCATCGAACGAGAAGGCTTTGCAGCATCAACGGTGACCATCGGCCAAGGCGAGGAGGCCCAACAAATCAGCTTGGTCCTGGACATGAACGACACACCAGACTTGCTCTCAAAGGGACTTGCACGAGACATTACCCGTCGAATTCAAGCCATGCGAAAAGACCTCAACCTTGCCATCGAAGCAACCATTGAAGTAGAGATTTGGACGCAAAATGCACCCGAAATGTTCGAGCAAGACCGTCAATGGATTGTCACTGAAACACGAGCTGCCGCTGCCATATTCCACTCAGATTCTGACGAAGCAGGAACGGATGCTGAACACTTCGATGTTGATGGAACAACCGTTTGGTTCACCGTTCAATGAGGCTGAAATCGTTTTCGCCCCTCAGCGACGGCTTCAAATCAATGTGCCGCTACGCTTCTTCATGCGAAGAGTTCTGTTGTCTGTTCTTTTGGTCGCTTCGATGGTCTTAGCAGGCTGTTTTGGCGGTGGCGAAGAAATGATGGAAAACGACGCTGAAATGACGTCGATTTGGGAATCCTACCAACTGATTGACAGCGTAACTCATGAAGATCCGCGCATGTTTGTCACCGTCGATTTGAGGACAAACGAGACGACCAACACCTCATGGGCGGTGTTTGATGCCTCCAAAGGTGGCAACTGTTGCGAACACTACCTTGCAACGACCATTGAGGGACAAATCCTCAACATCGGTGGAGAATATCCCGTCTTCAGTGAAGACCGCGGTCACACGTGGGATACCTACATTCCAGGCGTGTGACCTGCGCTGGGACAATGCGTAACTGCAGTCCCAACAAACCCCGGACAAGAAGGACTGGGAGAGGGCAGCATCGTTCAAGCGACCAACGGCGACATCATCTCAATGTCGTGGTTCCCATACGTTGGTGCTGACGGAAAAATCGACAAGTTCTATGCCATTCTTTTTGATGAATCTGAAGACGAATGGAAATGGTGCTACAACCGCTTAACAGAACCGTTCTATGACCGGTCTTGGCAAGTAGAAGTTGTTGGTCCGATTACTTCGACCATTGGAAACGGCGACTGGGCGAGCATTGTGGTCTCCAACTTCTGGCATCAAACGCTTGATGCAGGGGGTCAAATAAGCGTTGACGGACTCAATTACGTACCGTTCCAGTTCACGAGCCGAGATTCAAACGACCCCACCATCGAACTGGACCTGAACTTCACAGAACATGGGCTTTCTTCGTACTACGACGTCAAGAAACCGCGCAAGGAAATGCGAGCCTTAGCCATGCCAACCGGCGGTCGCATTTTCCCGAATTACTACAACAACGGCAACGCAGCATACATGGATACGACCTTGTCTTGGAATGAACTGGAAGTACAATTCCCTTCAGAATACTGTCATTTTGACTCTTCTGGAACTTTGCATTGCGTTGCCAACTCTGGTACGAGTTTCACACACTACATGTCCACCGACGGTGCAGTGACGTGGCAAAACCAAACCTATGACATGAGCTCAGTCTCGTCCTCGATTGAAGAATGGGAGTTCCAAGCCAACGGTGAATTGGATGTGTTCGTGTTGAATATTCGATACCAAAGCACAGATGGACCAGACATTGACATGGTGTACCACGTGCGTGGTTACTCTGAAGACATGTCGCCAGATACCTTGACCTACATTGGACAAGGCGACCTTGACTCGACCTCTGGAGCAGGAAACGATATCCGCTTTGACTTTGCATCACTTGGCATCCTCAACGACGGTGGCGTTATTGTTGCGTACCACGATTCGACCGACCCAGACCCTCTGTTTGCCGTCGAACTTGAGTTGCCGTATTCCTCATGAAAGCATCACCAATGCGAAAAGAACATTGACCTTGAGCCTCATTTGCACCCATGATTGAGGCGGTCGCGCTCACTAATTCTGCTCTGCAAGGACTTGTTCTTGGTGTTCTGGCAGCCTTCCTTTTCAAAATTGCAAGTAACATCATCAAGTCGTTATTTGTCATTCAGTTCATACTGTTAAAATGGCTCGAAGCACGGGGAATTGTCATCATCGATTGGCATCGACTTACGTTCGGATTAATGGAAGAAACCGATTTTATTCAACAAGCGGATTCAATGGTAAATGCGCTCTATGAAACCGGTTCTTTTGGGTTGGCTGCTCTTGCAGGATTTTACCTTACCCGGCGTTTCATCAAGTGAATGAGGTTCATTCCACGACGATACAGCGTTCGTGAAGGCATTCTGGTGGTGTGAAATAGATTCGGCCGGTAGGTACGAATGTATCCATTTGGAGCGTCGAGGATTCACCTTCTTGGACAAACACGACCGACGATGTGCTTGCAGGCAAGTAATCTTCACCCGTTGAAAGTAAACTCAGACGCAAAGTATGGCCTTCAGGAATCTCGGCATCCAGAGGCATGAATTCCATCTTCGCATTGATCGTTTCAACAACAGGCGTCCATGATTGAATATCGTCACCGCCTGCATGGTATCGTAAATCCATGATCGCATGTCCGATGTGAATGCAATTGTCCGAATCATCGCATTCTTCGAGCAGAGCATACAATTGCCCACCGACGCTTGCCGTGGTGACATCAACATGCAGTCGAGGCGTACCGGCAACATACATGGTTTCTGAAAGTGGAGCAGATTGCCAAACCGGTCCAGTGTTCGCATCGGGAAACACGGTTGTTCCTCCTCCAACATTGACCATGGCATCACCTAAATCAAACGTCATTTCGACCGTGTCGCTCGGTGGATATCTGTCCTCGAGTCTCCATGAGCCTTGGTTCGATTGAATCTCGATGTAAAGACCCGGTTGTTCACCTACATCTCGCAGATAGAAGTCGAACCATTCGAGGAGGTCTTGCATCCAATCGTAACGTATCATTTCGGGGAAAGCTTCCCCGCCACGGCCTCCTAAATCGGACCGGTCATCCAATTGAACAGGACGGTCAGGATAGTCGTGGTCCCACTGGCCAAACAATCCCTTCGCATCGATTCCAGCGTCTTTGAGAGCATTCATCGTCGGGACCGCCATGTGTGGGTCTACGTTCCAGTCATGCATACCTTGAATCAAGTAAACACTGCCTTGGTAATTGTTCAAAACCCGTTCGAGGAAGTACCGTTCAGCCCAGTAATCACCGGCAACTTCCGAACCGAACATGTACGCAGAAACCCCTGTACCTGGGCCAATGAGGTAATCTGGACAAATGTTTTGATAATCCTCTTCATCGCCATCGATTCCATATGAGCCGTAAACGCCGTTGTGCATGATGGGTGCCCTGGCCTCCGAGGAGCCGTTACGCCACATCAATTCCTTGACGCCAATCAATCCGGAAATAGGTACAATGGTCTTGAGATAATCGTGCTCAGCACCGAACATGGCTGCTTGCCAAGGTGTGCTACCGTCGTATGATTTCCCAATCATACCAACTGCACCGTTCGACCAATTCTGTTCTGCAAGCCATCGTACTGCAGCATCGTTGCCAAGTTGCTCAGCGTTACCCATCAAATCCATGCAATGATTTGAGCGCCCTGTACCGGAGACGGATACTTGGGCGAATGCAAAGCCGTGAGGAAGTATCTGGTCGATAATCATCTGGCCAAGCCAGGTGCCAGGAACTTCGATGCTCGGTGTTTCAACAGAAGCTTCTTGGAAATAAGGTCCAAATTCAGCAATAACTGGCACCTTCACTCCATCGGGAACATTTGGTCGCCAAACAGCAAGACTGATCACGGCATCATCAGGAGCAGCGCCGCCTTCTTCAATCGGAAGGGAATACTCGACAAAATGGTGCGTTGAACTCCATTCGTTTTCTGTTGGAAGCAATTCGTACGGACCAACTTCAAGGGCAACTCCAAACTCTCCATCGGTCTGGTAAGGCAAAGTGTTGCGTTCCCAAACGGGGACACGGACGGCTGATTGTTGGTCCTCGTCCTCGATGATTTCAACAACCGTTCCGCTGTACACTGCGGAGATAAACAGGAAGACCAAAGAAACAGCGACGATTGAACTCAACACGATGTTGAATTCGCGCACTGAACTCACTTGACTCTTAGAACCGTCTTGATTCAATCCTGTGCACCATTGTAGGGTAAACCCTCTGTCTTTTGAGGTTAACGAGCAATTGACCTGTAGATACTGTCCCTCAAAATTCGAGAAGAGAGACGCCGTTTGAACAATATCCTCAAAAGCCCTTGACAACCGATGGTACGCATGGTTCTGAGTAAACTACCGGGTGTTGGGGAACGGCTTGCCCAAAAAATCACCGAACATTTCGGTGGAGAAGAAGAAGCGATTGCATCGTTAAAATCAGGCGACATTGCCCGAATTGCTGAAATCGACGGGGTATCGCCGAAAAGAGCGTTGAATCTGGCGCGTATGATCACCGGTCAATCGGGCTCGTTCCTTGCTACCAAAGAAGCAGAGAAACTCCACCGTGCACTGCTGCAGGACATTGTCTCGTTCGCATCCTGTGCAGCAACTCGAGAGAGGATGCAACTGCTGATGCCCGTTGAAAACCCTGCGGAACGAAGACTCAAAGTGAGTCATTCCATGCACTTTCAAAGCCAAAACCATGAACGTATGGTCACCCTTTCAGGGTTGTTCCACAATCTTCGACAAACCCGGTTTGCGAACGAGCGCTATGAACGAGTCGTCGTGAGCAAAGAACCGTTGGACGGTTTCAAGAAGTGGTGCCGAGTATTGCAACCTGGAGAAGGAGAAACTTGGAAGGATTACACCGTGTTCAAATCGGTAACTTGGCTTGGCACAGGCGCTCCCGATGATGCTCCGGACGGATGGGTTGTTCTACCCAAAGGCGCCTCAAGTGAACTGATTCTACCTGAACGAACCATCGATTGGTTCCGCCAAAACCTTCGTACACTGACCGTCCTATCGGATGTTGTCAAAATGGCTCGTCAATCAACGGATTCCCATCCCTTCATCGATGAGTTGTTCTCCCATGTAGTCGGACTTGAACATCTGCCTGAAATACTCGAAAGCATCGACGACCAAGGTGACCTCGAAACCATTGCAGAAGTCAAAGATACACTGTGGAAAACGGCCAAGGGACTGGAAGGGCAGGTCAACGATGAGGTGGCTCAAGCGATGGATGACGCGAAAATGAACTTGAGTGGTGCCGAACTTCTGGAGGCACTTTCAGACGGAGCTGCCTTCCAAAGAAAATTACAGGAAGCAACCAGTGATTTCATCACAGAAGCCATGCAAAAGGCAAAACAATCGATGGTTGAAACGCTTGAAGGTACAGGTGTTCGATGTCCGTACGATATTTTTGCCACTCAGTGGCCTGCTAAAATCAACAGGAAAGTCATCGATGAAATCGACCAGGCACTCGAGCAGAAACTCAAGACTGGAGAGACCGAACATATGCTCATGCTCGCCCAGAAACTCGGTCCACTCCGTTCTCGATGTGAAGATGCTGTTCGTTCACTCATCGGTTTTGATCAGTGGGTTTGCATCGCTTTGTGGGCCAAGGCGAGGGAGTGTGTACTTCCTGAATTTGTCGAACATGGAATCTACATTGAGGAAGGGCGACATTTGTTGCTTGGGTGTGAACCTGACCCGGTCACCTATGGACTGGGAAACGCCGGTGAAAACGGCGACCAACAATCACTTGCACTT
>OCRI01000179.1_pt1 | contig 17319 bp, 29 predicted proteins | sample 1534641 | NCBI WGS metagenome assembly OCRI01 (sample SAMEA3275473, study PRJEB22092) | marine metagenome | reverse complement strand
GCCCCTTAACCCCCCGCTCCCTGCTCTGCTGTATTAACAAGAGGCCCCTTCTCCGCCCTCGTTCTGCTGTGTCGTTGTTTGGTGCTGTGTCTGTATCCGTTGCCCCTGTAGGGCTGTGGGACTTTCTTCATTTATTCCTTCATTTTATTGTAGTTTATTGAAAAGGTTGTCGTACATTTACAACTCCGGAGGACACAAACCCCCCTCCCAAATACAGTACACATTATGAGTCATCTCAACAACGCAGTCGACCACCTCATCGCATCACAGAACGTAGAGGCCATCACCGCAACCATCGAACGGGTCGAGGTCATGAAGGCGGGTGCGGTTGCATCATTAGCCAACGAGCCGGACGAGGAGCAGGCGGTCGCCACTGCCCGCTTGGTCTCCGGTATGACAAGGGGACTTGCCCGTCTCCGTTCCGCATTGGTTTGCTGAACGGCTCGCTGAACGAGCCGAGCCAACCGCCTCGCACCTTCCCGGTGCGGGGCTTTGGTGGTACAAGACATTAACAAACCCAATACACTACACATTATGAGTATCCTTCAGCACACCGCCACCATCGAGAAGTTCACCACCATGTACATCGACTCCTACGAAGCGGAGCAGGACTTCGTCAGCGTCAACATGGCAACCACCGGAGCCGCCAAGGGTGTGGCCTTCGTCTTCCGCCTGACTCAGCGCACCGCCGACATCGTCCGTCAGTTGGAGTCTCAGAACGGCACAGGCAATTGGGGTGACGTGTCCGCAGTCAAGGTCACCACGAACGTGGGCCGCATGACTCCTGAGGTCACCTTCAAGATGAACGGAACTTGGGTCCTGCTTGAGTTCGTCTTGGCTCGCTGAACCAACCAAGGGGCCATGGTGCTTGGCAGGGTTCGATTCCCTGCGCCCCTTCTAACCGACCAACAAAGGTCATAACGCCGGAGGGCATAGTACTCACCACAGACATGGCAAATTCAGCCTCCCCCATCACCGCCGAGTTCGCGTCAAGCGTCAAGTTCGGCAACAAGGTCACCAAGACCACCATCTCCAAGAAGGCCACACAGGCCCGTACTGCGGGCAACGCCCAATTCGACCACAGCTTGACCCTTGGGTCAATGATGGTTCAGGTCTCCGAGTGGTGGTCTGACGGCGGTAAGGAAGAGGTCTTGGACGCAGGCTTCGACGCTGAGTTCAAGGCACAGGTCAAGCCCCTGACGGGACTGAGCCACTCTCAGTTCTCCAAGGTCAAAAAGGCCTTCGTCAACTCGGTTGACAAGCCTGAGGTCTTCGCCGAGTACCAAGCCGCCGAGGCCGAGGCCGAGCGTTCCTGCAACGTGGAGCGTTGGAACAAGTTTGTCAAGGAGGGCAAGCTTGACGATGATGGCGACAAGCCGGCCAAGGGCAAGTACAAGGCCCAACTTCAGGTGACGGGCATCTGTAAGCCTGTCCGCATCAACGAGGGCGGCCACCTCGACACAGACGCCTCCGACGACGATGTTGTTGCGGCCTTGGCTGTCCTGAAGCGGGCGTTGTTGAACGGCGGCCACGAGGTGGCGGCGGGGTGCATCACCCTCCCCGAGGAGATGGCCAATGGGGAGACCCCAGAGGAGGTGGTTGAAACCTTCTACGCGTCCCTGTGACCAAGTGTCGTTGAACGACACCCATGCCCTGCACCTCTCCGGTGCGGGGTTTTGGGGTGCAACCCATTAACAAACCCAATACAATGAACACTGCAACCCGTACTCGCCGCACCCGCAAGGGAGCCTTCGGCCACTCCCAAGTCCGCATGGACGACTCCGTCTACCTCTTGCGCCGTCAGGTCATCGAGGTCATCTACGCCGCCAACCGCCGCCTCTCTGTCCGCCTCCCTCGCCTTGAGGTCCGCGTTGTCGATGGTGGCGACTGCCACGTCCTCGGATACGCTGTGATGGGCGGCAAGGTGGTCCACATCCCGAAGGACACCTTCGGTCGGCCCTGCCTGTTGCAGGTGGTTCTGCACGAGATTCTACACGCTGTCTTGTCCACGGAGCATGACGAGGACTGCCGATTGATGAGCGCGTATGTAGACCACACCCTCACCGACGACGAGGCTTGGGAGCTGTTCCTCGGCTACTTCTGAGCGGCTCACCCAACGAGCCAAGCCCTCGCCTCCCTGCTCACCGCAGGGGGGCTTTGGGGGTAGATGAGATTCCTTTCCACCCCCCTGTTGAGCGCACTCCGTTGCGTGTGTTGGTTCATTGTTCTCGGCGGCTTTTGGCTTGTCGGACTTTACGTTTCCGAGGTGCTTCTGTTCACCTTGTTCCCTGCCATCATCCTGTTGGCCTACTCCGAGACTGAAGCTGACCGAAGGAATTAACTATCAAAAAACTTGTGAGAACAAAACATTCAACGTACATTGCACTATGATTGAGACGCAGACCATTCCCCTCATTGCCCCTACCGCTTCCGGGCATACTGACCTGACCGCAGTGTTGGTCACCGAGTACGGCCCCTTGCAGGGTCACGCTTCACCTATCGTTCGCCGCCAAGAGGTATCGCGGTGGCACAAGTTGGACACCACGCACATTCGTGTCCGTGAGGTGTCGTTGAACGACACCGAGTTAAAGGACAGCCACGAGGGTTGTTGGCACATCGGTCAACTCGGCCCTGACTCACCTCTTTTTCTCGCCGCTCAAATCGTCCTGAACAAATGAACAAACCACATCAATACCCCCGGTGCGGGGAGGTCCACGACCGCAAGGAGACCAAGGTTGAGAAGACCCTTGGCAGTGACTTCACATACATCAGCAAGGAGGACCTGCACTTGTTGCGCCGCGACTCTCACAACCTGAGCAGTCTTATCCGTCACCTACACCGCGACCTTGACAGGTTGGGCGAACACCTAAACGTACGGCAGTACTATGCCATTGTGAACATCGCAAAATCCCTGAACAAATGAAGGTACACATCACCTCCTACCCCCAGCTCGTTGAGCGAGCCGAGACCACGCTGATTGCTGACGTGGACACCAAAGAAGAAGCCTTCGACCTTGGTGTGCGCCAATGGTCTGACGACCTAAGATGTGTACGCATCGCAGAGGTTGTTGACGAGGGCTTTCCTCGAACGTGGCGACTGACTGACGGCTCGAAGATTGAGCGGTCCCCCAACGACTACTGCGATGTGGGCTACCACTTGGTGTCTGCTCTCATCAACGGTGACGTGTCGGGCATTGAGTCTGAGGACGAGCATCAGCTTGATGAGTTCGTGGCCCAGTATCCCAACTGCGTGTTCACTCCTGACGAGAACGAGCAGGGCTTCATTGAGGAGGGCTTCACTCGGTGTGAGGTCACGGGCAAGTACAACAACTGCGTCACCATCAAAGTCTTCGCACGATGAAAAAATACACGGCTCGTTGAGCGAGCCATGACAGACACCGCGAGGCGATTTGGTGGGGGGTTATGCCTCCACCCTCCTCACCCAATACCGGGGGTGTCGAATGGAATGCTCATCCAACAAAATGACAACAGGAGAAGTCGTCGTAGATATCACGGCGCACGAAGGCACACATGGTGACCCATTGCAAGGGGTGGAGGTTCGATTCCTCCTGTGTCTCTAAAATAAATATATAAGAAAGCTTGTATAACTAAAACATTCGTTGTACATTGCGCTATCAATACAGTAAGACATGACAGACAAACTCATCTACGATTGGGGACTCTACCATGTGGTCGACGACGACCACTTCGAGTTCCAAGCAACGCCAGAGCAGATTGCCGAGGCAATGCCTGACCCAGACATAAGCGTTCGTTTGATTCGATACGACCGCAATGGTGATTGGGAAGACTGCCACATTGCCCCTGATGGCACCTTCGAGCATGACGGATTCTTCCTCGGAGGATACTCCGACAAGAAGGTTCCCAAGCGTTACGTTGAACAGGCCGCACGTTGGGTCAAGAAGTATGGCTACGCTTGCCACGAAGTATGGACAATCGACAAATGAACCAAGTGTCGTCGAACGACACCTAATACAATGAAAATGAAAGACAAACTCATCAACGCCAAGGTCATCTATCCTACCCTTGGTCACACCGTACTCAGTACGGGACAGGATATACACCGCGACGAGAACGTCGAGGTCGTAGTTCACGTTGGCATCAACGCTTCGGGCCATGCGTGGTTCGAGTTCCACGACACCAAGTGGCACGGCGAGAAGTACTACGCCGAGGGTTCCCTTGAGATTGAGGACGGCAAGCTTGTCGACTACGATGGTGTCGGCTCACTGCCTACGGTGGTGATGGACATCCTCTGCAACGAGTTCTGCATCGACGTGACGGAGGTGTACGACAATGACGGACAGCCCAACGAGTACAAGGTGTTCAGGTACCACGTCAACGGCGAGGTGTTCGGCGATTGGAACGATGCCCGCGAGTACATCCACTCACTCGACCTCAACAAGGAGGACAACCGCGCCATGTTCAAATCAATCCAAGAGCTATGAAGAAGTACAACTCCGTATTCACCCTCGCCTTCGAGGCTGAGCATGACAAGCATGACGCGAGCGACCTGACCTACGAGGATTTGCGCAACGCTTTGCAGGAGCGGCTCAACAGGATGGACAACACTCACCCTGAGATGCTGGACCACGAAATCTTCTGCGGACCTGACGACACAACCGAAAACCAAGAGCTATGAGAGACCACATCATCTGCATCCTTCGCGACATCCGTTCCGTACAAGATAAATATGAGGGCTTCCACTTGGAACTCGTCAACAACATTGAGGTCAATGCCATGGCCGCCCTGCATGGTGGGGCCACCATCATCCCAAGCAAACTGTTCGGAGAAATCACTATCCCTCAGAATCTCATCACCTATATGAGCAATGGCGAGGACGACCTGTGGTTCGGCCACGGATGCGCCTTGGACATCAACATCTTCCATGACAAGGAGTGGCAGTTCGCCATCTACCCCATCAATCACGAAGGCACCGACACCAACCACCTCATTGAAAAAGGAAAGCTATGACACAGAAACCAATAAACGAAGACGGGGTATACACAGGCCCTGAAGTCAAGTGGCGCGTCTCTGACGTAGCCGCAGAGATGCAGGACATGGGCATACCCGAACCCTACAACCGTGAAGACCTCGAAAACATCTTGGTATCTACGTTCGAGGACAATGATGGCTTAGTTGAGGCCATCGCACAGCATATTAGAGCCACCATCGCATTCAAATACTCATGACACCATTTTATTTCGTCGTCGAGACTGACGACCCACGAGACGAGGGCTTCGCCTTCAAGAGCCTTGACTACTACCTCGAGGACTTCAACAACGACATGGGTACGGAGTACCGCAACGTCGAGGACTTCAACGATGGCGAGGAGTACCGCCGCATCTACATCATCAAAGAGATAAACGAATGAAACAAGACAAGATTGACAACATGGTCGAACGCCTCAAGGGCTTCGGTTCGTTCAGACAGATGGCTGAGGAGGAGGACTGCCCCCACTGCGACGGCGAGGGGTTCGTTTACTCGACCCACTACGCCGACCCCTATGCTACGACCCGACCATGCGAGTGCATGGACCGAGACCCTGATGAGAAACACGACAACAGATGACAAGACACAGAGCCTTCCATGTAGAGTTCTACGGACCTACCAACACCAAGGGTGCGCGGGTGCGCGTCAAGGATATGAGACATGGTACGAGGGTATTCCTCGGCTACGACTACGCCTTGGGCGACGTCCTTGAGCAAGCGAGCCTCTACCTCACGAAGAAAGAAATCACACCCGATGTTCTTCTCCTTCACGACACCACCCGTGGCTACACCATCGGCAGTGAGAACTTCCACACCCCCCTGACATGAAACACAACAGACAATTGGTAGGGATTACCCCTGCCGGAGTGAGGCAAGTCATACACACGTGGTTCAGTCCTTTGGGTTCTTACTCTGCGCGTGTGATGAGCGGCACTGACCTGTCGCCATTCGAAAACATTATGGTTGAGCAAAAGATTCATAGCAAATAACTTGCAAGTATCAAATAACATTCGTATATTGCGGTATGATTCACAACTACAATGAAAGTATATGCGCGAGCCAAAAGCAAATCGGCTCTCAACCAACTGCTCAGGGAAAACAACCTCGTCCCTGTGAAGGAGTACTCGCTACTCAGACACGGAATCAAGTTCACATTAGGTCTTGACGTACCTGACGGCTCAGAGGTAGCCATCTACATTAAAATACAGAACGGGTTTCCCTACCCGCACACAATGGGAACGTACAACTACAAAACAAACCAAGTAAAATGAACGAAGTAACTACCCCCCAAGTGTCGTCGAACGACACCCCCAGTCGCGACACATTGCTCGAACAGCTCAACTTCCTCATCGACGGAGCGCGTTCCAATCTCATGGACATGAAGGCAAACCTTGCCATCGACGGCCCGTTGCTCAAGCCTGAGCCGCAGTACACCAAAGAGAAGCTCGCCAAGATGTTGCGCGAGGCATACGACCTCGGTGCTACAGCCCACGAGGAGAACATGACAGTAAGCGAGGACCAGTGGTCGAACGGCGTTGAGGTAAACGTCTATGTTGAGAGCGGTGGCTTCAGATATGACGGCGAGGCCACTGTTGACTCGGACGTCATCAAGGAGTGCATCAACTTCGACGAGCACAACATGACCGACGAGCAGGTCGAAGAGATTCTCAACTCATGAGAAGCACCACTCACACCCGTCCTTTTGCTGAGTCCATTGGCTATGCCATAGCCTTTGGTCACAGCGTCACCACCTGTGGCGTATTCAGCAACCCTGTCTCATCGGGATACATCCATGGTGTATCGGAACCTATGGAGGCACAGACCAATACCGCTCACTGCTTCAACTCCGACGCCTATGAGACGTGGCTACGCATCATGAGGAGAGCTTCGGATATGTCCCATGAGCGTGGTCACGACCCATGCGATTACGGGGTGATGATTATCCGCACTGGAACCATCGTCACCATGGCCATCATACGTCACTCATACAGCATCATCTCTGCGTTGGACAACGCGCAGGAGGAAGGCACGGAGAGTACCGTTTATGACCTTCAGGATTTCGACAACCCCATCCGCCTTGAAGAACACAACAGAGTTCCCGGAACACGAGGATGACTTACTGTCCTTGCGCGACCTCATCAAGGAGTTGCGTGACGGATACGGCGAGAGGTACGCCCCTGACAGGGTGTACCTCAAGCTGAATGAAACGTACAACACCATAGTTTTTTCCATCAAACAAACCAATAACATGAAGAAGGATATCTTCGAGGGCTACGTCGACAAAGTGACGAGCCACTTCGGTCTGACTCGAGACCAACTATTCACCAAGGACAAGTCGCGGCACTTATCTGACGCGCGTCACGTGCTGTACTACCTGTGCCATCAGCGACCCATGACCAGCACATACATCAAACACTACATGGGTGAGAGCGGGTACAACATCGACCTCCCATCCATTGGTCACGGATTAAAGAAAGTAGAGAACCACATGAACAACGACCCCGACTACATCACCCTCATCAACAAATTGAAATGAAAATGGATTCAGTTTACAACAACCTTGCGGCCATCGACGTCCGTCCTCTCGTAGAGAAGAAGGGCCGTGCCGACTACCTGTCTTGGGCTCACGCTTGGAACCTACTCAAGAAGCATTACCCTCAGGCACAGCGTAAAATCTACGAGTGTCCAGAGACGGGACTCAACTACTTCACCGATGGCAAGACAGCGTATGTCAAGGTGGGCGTTGTGGTCAACGACATGGAGCATATCGATATGCTTCCGGTTATGGACCACCGCAACAAGTCCATCACCATCGATAAGATTGACAGCTTCGAGGTCAACAAGACCATCCAACGCGCCACCGTGAAGGCCATTGCGATGCACGGCCTTGGACTTTCTCTGTGGACAGGTGAGGATGTACCCGCCCAACCCTCCGAGGCCAAGGAAGAGGCCCCTAAGGAGGTCAAGCGACTCAAGCTTGAAGTTGACGACGACAATTGGTCTAAGGTTCTCAAGTATGTGGTGGCCAACAAGGACAAAGACTTCGAGACTTTGGTCAAGCAGTTGCGCACCAAGTACACTGTCAGTGCTGACGTGAAGAAAGCCCTGAAGGAGAACGTATGAGCGACATCATCGAGCAGTTACGTGACGATGCCAAGTACTATGGCAAGGTCGGTCGGCAGTTCATGTCCAACTCGGACATCAAGGTCTTGCTTGACAACCCTTCCATGTTTGGTGTACCCACTCCTGACAACCCTGCCTTTGCCAAGGGCCGCCTCTTCCATCAGCTCATCCTTGAGCCGGAGAAGGCTGCCGACACCAACTGTGTAGACACGGCGTCACGCAACAGCAAGGTGTACAAGGAGGCGTGTGCCGAGCGCGGCTTAGAGTTCATGCTCTTGTGCAAGGAGATGGCCGACATCCAAGCCTTGGTGGAGAAGATGATGAGCAACCTCGACTTCTTCGATGCCATCCGTGACGAAGGCAACAAGTATGAGGAACCCATCGTGGGTGACATCATGGGTCGGCAATTCAAGGCCAAGGCAGACATCCTCTGCACTGACCGCATCATCGACCTAAAGACGACAGGCAACATCGACGACTTCAAGTGGTCGGCACGCAAGTATGGCTACGACAGTCAGTGCTACATCTACCAAAGCCTATTCGGCGTACCGCTGGTGTTCTTCGCCATCGACAAGAAGACGGGTATGATGGGTATGTACGAGCCAAGTGAAGACTTCATCCGACGTGGCAAGGATAAAGTTGAACGGGCCCTTGAGGTCCACGACAGGTTCTTCGGAGCCGAAGCCACACACAACATCGAAACCTTTTATATACAAGAGACACTATGAGTGATAACAAAGACAGGGTCTACGCACCCGCCATGAATTGGACAGCCCCTAAGGCAGAGGCACCGGACTTCATCAAGGCCAAGGTTGGCATCAAGGTCGACGAGTTCGTCGCCTTCCTCAAAGAGAACGCCAAGCCTTCGGGATGGATAAACTTCGAGATGAAGGAGAGCCAAGACGGACGCTACTACTTCGAGCTTGACACATGGGAGCCGAAGGAAGAGGCTCCGTTCTAAACGTCATTGGTTTAGACTAAACGGAAGGGAGGGGGCAACGGCCCCCTCTTTTTTTCCCGTGACGCTGTGTCGTTTTTTTTCTTCCCTATAGAGAGAGAGAGAATACTCTATCTTTCTCTTCCTCCTACGTATATGTGAGAGAAAATCGACATTTGCGTCACACGTACTGAGTATCAATAAACTAACCCTAAAATATCGACGTCTAAATCGTCACAGTTATGTCACAAATCGTCACAATCTTCCGGAATATCAGGGAAACGGACACTCCCTTCCATCGTTCGGTCAAGTGTGTGCTTGATAGAATCAAGGATGGTTCGTCCAAAGACTTGGTCTTGCGCATCAGAAAGGAGACCGACAAAGCCAACCGCAACGAGCTCAAGAAGGAGCTACCTGCGGTGTGTTTCTCTGGCCTATTCAACAAGCGTTCCGATGCATCCATACAGGAGCACAGCGGATTCATATGCCTTGACTTCGATGGCTACGGAACCAAGAAGGAGATGAAGGCCGAGCGGGACCGCCTATCCAAGGACCGCTACGTCTACTCCGTCTTCACCTCGCCGTCAGGCAATGGCCTCAAGGCCCTCGTTCGTATCCCTCAAGACACTGACAATCATACCAATTACTTCAATGCGTTAGAGAAACACTTTAACTCTGAGCATTTCGATACCACGTGCAAGAACATCAGCCGTGTGTGCTACGAGTCTTACGACCCGCTCATCTTCATCAACGAAGACAGCGAGCTTTGGGCAGGTGTCGTTGAACGAGACTATGTAGAGGTGGATGTCAAGCGTGAGGTTCCCACCATCCCCATCACCGACGACAATAAGGTCGTCGATATCCTCGTCAAGTGGTGGACCAAGAAGTACGGCATGGTAGACGGCGAGCGCAACGCCAACGTATACAAGTTGGCTATGGCCTTCAATGACTTCGGCATCAACAAGAGCCTTGCCTCCCACGTCCTGCGGCAGTTCGAGCAGTCCGACTTCAAGTCATCAGAGATAGACCGAACCCTCGACTCCGCGTACAGCAACACCGCCAACCACGGGACCAAGTACTACGAGGACAGCGACCGCATCAACCACATCAAGGGTCAGCTCAAGCGTGGTGTATCAAAAAAAGAAGTCCGCTCCCAACTAAAGGGCACAGTTGAGAGCGATGTAGTGGAGGCTGTGCTCGACCGCGTAGAGAAAGAGAACGAGGAGCAGACGTTCTGGTCCAAGTCTGAGAAGGGAGTCATCAAGATTGTACCCCTCGACTTCAAGACGTTCCTCGAAGACAACGGGTTCTACAAGTACGCTCCCGAGGGTAGCAAGAACTACGTCTTCGTCAAGGTCACCAACAACCTCATCGACCACACGAGTGAGAAGGAGATAAAAGATTTCATCCTCGGATACCTCCTCGACCTCGAGGACAAGAGCGTATACAACTTCTTCGCCGATGCCGTGCGTTACTTCCGTGAGGAGTTCCTTACCCTACTCAGTACCATCGATGTGTACTTCATGGAGGACACGGCCAAGACCGCGTACCTATACTACCGCAACTGCGCGGTGCGCATCACCCCTGACGGCGTCGATACCATCGACTACATCGACCTCGGTGGGTACGTATGGAAGGACCACATCATAGACAGGACCTTCGACGATAGGGAAACTTCCGACTCTGACTTCAAAGCATTCATCGGCAACATCTGCGCCAATGACGACAGCCGTAGGCTGACCATGGAGAGTACCATCGGGTACATGATGCACGGGTACAAGAACCTCAGCTACTGCCCCGCCGTCATCCTCAACGACGAGGTCATCAGCGACAACCCCGAGGGAGGTACGGGCAAGGGATTGTTTATGAATGCCTTGAGTCAGATGAAGAAGCTCGTGGTCATAGACGGCAAGGCGTTTGCTTTCGAGCGTAGCTTCCCATACCAACTCGTAAGTGCTGACACTCAGCTACTTTGCTTCGATGATGTAAAGAAGAACTTCGACTTCGAGCGTCTATTCAGCGTAGTCACAGAGGGTTTGACGTTGGAGAAGAAGAACAAGGACGCCATCAAGATTCCTTTCGAGCGGTCCCCTAAGATTGGTATCACCACCAACTACGCCATCAAGGGTGCAGGCAATAGCTTCGCCCGCCGCAAGTGGGAGCTCGAGCTACACCAGTACTACAATAAGACGCGCACCCCGCTGATGGAATTCAAGAAGCACTTCTTCGCCGACTGGGACGAGGACGATTGGGCCGCCTTCGATAGGTATATGGTGCAGTGCTTGAGTGGATACCTAAATACGGGCCTCGTCGAGAGTCAGTTCATCAACCTTGGCATCAGGCAACTCAGTGCTGAGACGAGCCACGACTTCATCGAGTGGTGCGGCTTCGTCGGTGGCGAGAGCAACAAGACCCTCGAGCCGTACATCAAGCTATACAAGAAGGATGTGTACATAGACTTCATCCAAGAGTACCCTGACTACGCGCCCAATGCCAAGCAGAGTATCTCGAGGACGAAGTTCTACAAGTGGCTCGTGGCGTACTGCCTATTCGAGTATGGCATAGCCCCCGAGGAGGGCCGCGATAGAGAGGGGCGCTGGCTCCGCATCAGAAACAAGCACGAGGGAGAAGAGCAAAGCGAAATCAAATGGAACTAAGGAACTATCAGAAGAGCATCGTAGCCAAGGCCAAACAGATTCTTGGCATCAACAAGTTCGTATACCTCGCTATGGAGGTGCGTACAGGCAAGACCCTGACGGCCCTGTCTATTGCCGAGGAGATGGGAATGGAGAAGGTCCTTTTCCTCACCAAGAAGAAGGCCATGGGTAGCATCAAGGAAGATAGCATGAAGCTATGCCCCTCGTATGAGCTGTTCATCATCAACTACGAGAGCATGCATAAGCTGCCTAAGATTGATTGGGACCTCATCATCATCGACGAAGCCCATACCCTCGGTGCTTTCCCTAAGCCAAGCAAGAGGGCGAAAGATGTTCGGGCTATGGTTCGTGGCAGGTACGTCATCCTTATGTCGGGTACGCCTACTCCGGAGTCGTACAGCCAGATGTACCATCAGGTGTATGGCATCACGTCCAACCCGTTCCGTCGGTACAAAAACTTCTACCGCTTTGGCGACGACTACGTCGACGTGCGTGAGCGCATCATCAACTCCCTCAAGATGAACTTCTACGACAAGGGATTGCCGTCTATCCTCGAAGCCATGAAGCCGTACACCATCAGCTTCAGCCAAAAGGAAGCGGGGTTCAAGAGCCAACTCAACGAGCACATCCTGCGCGTACCCATGGAGCCACGCACCTATGCCATGTGCAGTGAGCTACGCAAGCACCGCGTCATCGATGGCAAGGAGGAGGTGGTCCTCGCCGACACCCCTGTCAAGCTCATGCAGAAGCTCCATCAGATGTACTCCGGTACGGTGAAGTTTGAGAGCGGCAATGCCATGGTCTTCGACCACAGTAAGGCTCAGTTTATCTACGACAAATTCAAGGAAGAAAAGATTGCCATCTTCTACAAGTTCAAGGCTGAGCTCAAGGCTTTGCAAGACGTGTATGGCGACCAGCTTACTACCGAGCTTGACGATTTCTACGAGGGCGATAAGAGCATAGCCCTACAGATTGTCAGCGGGCGCGAGGGCATCAGCCTACGCCAAGCTACGGCCCTTGTCTACTACAACATCGACTTCTCTGCTACCAGCTACTGGCAGTCGCGGGACAGGATGACGACCAAGGAGCGCACGGAGAGTAATATATACTGGGTCTTCTCCGAGCGTGGTATCGAGACAAAAATCTACAAGTCTGTGTCGAGTAAGAAGGACTACACGCTTAGCCACTTTCGTGCCGACGTTCTTACCTTGTAGGTAAGATGACGGAGCAGCAGATTCAGACACGCAGAATCAAGGAACTTGAGGAGCAGGGATACTATGTCATCAAGCTTATCAAGACCAATAAGAACGGCATCCCTGACCTCGTCGCTATACCACCGGAGTGCGGCGTCCTCTTCTCTGAGGTCAAGCGCCCCGAGGGAAAGCTGTCTAAGCTGCAAGAGTTCCGCCTTAAAGAGTTAAAGAACCATGGAGTACTCACAGAAGTTTATCGAGGCTGAAGCGTCATACGAACTGGACGAGAACTTTGTCGATGCCATCATGGCGTTGCCATCCATGGACCGCGTGCGCGTCATACGTCAGGTCAATTCCTCCTACGAGTCCTTCACCTCCGACGAAGAGAATACACAGCTGGCGGCAGGCCGCCTTGGCGGTGAGATGTTTTACCAAATAGAATACTATAAGGTTGAGGACTATATGATTATCCTCCTCGACTTTTCTGTCATCGACGTCGATACCTACCTCGACCATATGAATGACAAAACAATTTTAATGCAATGATTATTCCCCATCACCCTGAGCAGGTGCGTCGCCTTGCCGATATCTGCTTCATCATTTTCAACGGCGATGTCTTCGCCCGCAACCGCAAGAGGAGTGTCGTCGACGCTCGCATCTGTTTCAGTATGCTCATCAATGAGCAGGGCTTAGGGCCTAGCGAGGTGGGCCGCATCCTTGGTCGCGACCACAGCACTATCATCCACTACTTAAACCGTGGCGAGGCTTTGTTTGAGACGGACAAGAGCTTCCGTAAGAACATGGTCATGGCCCGTGAGGATTACTCTGGCAAAGACCCTGTCTATTACTACTCTTCTCCCGAACTTCGCAAGAAGTATATGGAAATACGCTCGGAGCTAGAACAGGTCAAGGGAGAACTGCTGGACATCAAGGACCAGATGCGCTATGACCGCAGGATACAGCCCATCTTAGACGTGGTTCGTATGCGCACCAAGCGCGGCTCCGAGGACGATGCACTCACCAGAATCAAGAGGGTATACAACGGACTATGAAGTGCCCAGAGTGCCGAAAGAACTTAATGTGGACCGGGGACCACGACTCTGATGAAGAGAGTGGCCCCGGCCTCAAGGTCTCTTGGCGCTGCATCAACGACGAGTGCGAGGTCCGCGCCGTCGATATGCATTGGGTTATTTAATCCTCTGGCCTCTGCGACTTCGGTACTCCAATCAAGTTGTAGAGCTCTGGCTCAATCGGTTCTCCTGCCGCGATATTGATGAGGGAAAGCCCGGGGTCGAAGTTGGTACCTAGCGCCAGCTCACCCACCTCTTTTATCGCCGTCGAAACCTCCCCTCCAGTAGCCACCTTCTTCACCTCCCGCACCACTTTCCCGAGTGGGTTGATAGCTACATCGGTTGGGTACTTGTTGCCCACGTACAGGTTGTAGAACTCTTCCAGCGCCGCGCCCCATATTGGAATAGAGAATAAGTTTTTGATGGGCGATGCCAGCGTATCGTAGAACGCCCTTTCCTTTTCTTCGTCGTTACCAAACAGGAGCACGAAGATGTTCGATGCCAGCGTGAACAGCACCGATGACATGAACGCGTTGAAGATGAGGCCACGAGAATCTACGGCCTTTACTTTCTCTCCCTTTCGTATCGCCTTGTTGATGTTGTTTGCGTGGCGGAGGGTGTTGTTGAGGTATAGAATCTGCGAGCTGGTAAACGCCATGAACGCACGGGTCAATCCGTTCTGACGGATTTGAAGCGGGGTACGCTCACCGGGTCGGCGCGACTGCTGCGTCTCGTTGTACTCGTTGAGCAGGTCGACAGCTTCCTCTTGCGACATGCCACGCATCCTGTTGCGGTTGTATGCAGGCAGGTACCCGAGCACACCCATGATATCTCCAAACGCAGTAGCCGTACCGCTGCCTTTGCGCAACGCGGTAGCGGCCTTTCTATGCAGCTTATAGTCTTTCGCGCTCACCTTGCGTGGGCGACCCGAGACACCGGCTGTCAGTCCGTATACGTCACCACTGAAGTTGGACTCCAGACGGGCACGGAACGTAGCGGAGTCCTTAGCGATAGACGCGATAGGTCCCTTGTACTTCCCGAGGGTGACCCCCTCGAGCATTATCTGTGGTAACAGAACGGCGTAGTCGAAGAAGAACATGATGAGGTCCGTCACTGGGTTGGGCTTATCCCCGAACCGGTACTGTTGGAACCCACCGATAAACGACGTTGCCTGCTTGGGGATTTGCATCAGCTTGAAAGCCAATGACGCACCCGTGTAATTGGAAATGAGGGCGTCTACGCTTTTGAACGACATATCCGACATAAACATATCGGGCGTCACGCCATGGGCGATGAGCATATTCAGCATCGAGTCGGCGTTGAGCCTACCCGATAGAGCTACGGTATAGTCGCTACTCAGGATGGCATTCATCTCCTGCACCCCCTCGGCGTAAGCCTTGAACCGCTCCATGGTATTGAAGTGGTTGCCGAGCTCGCCGTGGAACCCAAGGTCTTGGCTCATCAGGATTTCTCCCTTCTGGTCGGTACGTTCCTTGAGTGCCGTAGCCACTTGTGCATTGGGACCGAAGAAGGTGGAGCTCAGCGTCTCTTCCTTGCTCTTGACGGACAGGTCTCCCTTGACCTGCGTCCGTGTCGGGAAGTAGTTCTCGATGTAACCAAGGTTGATGTCGTTGACCTTGCTGTACACATCGTTGATGCCCTCGTAGTAATCGTTGGCGAGGTAGTCTACCGTCTTATCAACGAACTCAAGGAGTCTGTTGTCTACGGCGTCTACAATCTCGTTCATCACCTCGTCTGTGAATCCCATGGCTTCGAGCTTAGCTCGCTGCACGGGGTTCTTACTGAGCGCATAGATGCGCATCATCTCATCGGTAGATAGCTTGCGCCGCCCCGTAGCTTTGGTGTTCACCATCAGGCCATCGGGGTTGCTGGTGAAGATGAGGTCGGTGATATCCTTATAGTTCTCTATGCCTTCGATGGTGCTGGCCATCTCATCGAGCTTGTCTTTCGTTTCGAAGACGCCCTTCAGGTGCCGCTCCTCCATTTTGCCGAGCCTCTTGTACAGGTTCTCACGGAAGTACTCTCCCATGATTCCCGTCAGGGCTCCGACGTGAGTGATGTTAGCCGCATTCCTAGCTATGCCCGCTGGCGTCAGGCGCTTGCCTTCCTTAGCCCACTCGACCAGAGCGTCGTACTTGGCGCGTAGCCCGTTCTCTTTGAGCGCATCGCCGATGGTTTTCTTCTGGGTCTTATCGGCTTCCAGTTGGTTGCGCGTCTTCGCTGACCCGTCCTCGTTGGTTGCGAAGCCAGCCCAGTTGTCTTGGACCTCGGCCTTGGCTCCCTCCCTAAACTCAGCCATCCGTGCTGCTCGTGCTGCGCGGGTAGCCTTGAGATTGGCACGGGAGAACCCGACGTCCACCTTCAAGTCTTCGAGGATAGATTCTACCTCTTCGAGGCTCTTGTCCTGTATGCCAGCGAACATATCGAGTGCAGACTTCTGGTCTACGAGCTGCTGCTCACGCATGGTGAGCTTCTCCCCGTTCAGCATCTTCTGTGTCGCCACATCGACCATGGGGTTGTTGGCGAGGTTGGCTGCGATATCCATGATGAGGCTCTGGTCCTTGTTTAGGATAGCCCGAAGGATACGGTTGGCCTCACGGAAGTATGCTTGACCGGGGGCATCGAGGCTTCGCGGGCGAACCTTACCTGACGGTGTGCGCTTTGTCTTGGCAGACTTGGCAACGAACTTGGCGATGTCCCTGACGAGGCTGTCGCGAATCTGACCACGCTTCTTCTCTACAACCTCCAGTACCTGCTCGGCCTTTTCGTCGTAGTTGATTTCGTTGACGCTGGCTACAAGTCTCGTTAGCTTGGCTATATCCGCCTTACCGTAGTCGGCGCGGGGGATAACCTCGTTGATGAGTTTCCGTAGATTATTCTGGACCTTACGGGCCTCACGCTCGGCGTACTTCCGCTCCGAACGGATGCGGCTGTCGAGCTTCTTGATGTCTCGTAGCTCCGCCTTGATGTCCGCTTTGGCTTTCTTCTCCAAAAGGTCCGTTACCTTCTGAATCTGAACGAGCATATTTTTTTCAGTGACGTTGCTTACGAGCGTTGCTATAGCCTTGGCTTCGGCATCCAGCGACCAACCAGCAACGAGTCAGCAGCCAACCAGCAAATCAACCAGCAGCAGCCAACCAGCAGCCAACCAGCAGCCGCCCACCAGCAACCAACCAGCAACAAACCAGCAACCAACCAGCAACAAACCAACAACCCACCAGCAACCAACCAACAGCCAACCAACCACACACAAGCAACCCACCAACAACCCACCACCAGAACACAAACCAACAAACAGCCAACCACCCACAGA
>OCRI01000173.1_pt1 | contig 17806 bp, 15 predicted proteins | sample 1534641 | NCBI WGS metagenome assembly OCRI01 (sample SAMEA3275473, study PRJEB22092) | marine metagenome | reverse complement strand
ACGTACCAGGATTCGAACCCGGGTTTTCGGCTTAGAAGGCCAAAGTGATATCCAAACTACACTATACGTCCTTAACCGATGCGACGGCTTACTATTGAAGAAGGTTACAATCGATTAGAGTGGTCGAGCGCACTTAACACAACGTCTTGGTTTACGTACAGTTCGACGCTTCCATTCAAAGCCACAATGGCTGCAAGACCACGATTGTACTGTCTGATCACCAAGTACTGCATCTCTCATTCTACGCAAAAGTGGTGATTCTTTGAGTGAAGGCGCCGGAGCGATTTCTGAAACTAGTCGGTCGTGTTCTTTGGAGTGGATTGTCAATCCTGCAGCGTGTAGTAATTCGTGAACGAATGTGTGGCGATAAAGCATCTCGTCTTCAAGTAAAGCTGGATGGAGACCAATTGTAATTGCACCTGGATCGAGACGTAGTTTGCGTCGACGAATCAATTCATTGCTCCCTTCTTCAAATCGAGTCATTCCAAGACGGTCATCCGTTACTTCGAGCCATTCAAGAGAGATTCTATCAACAACCCATGGCCTAAAGACTGCATCTAATACTCCCGATAATGCCTGAATTGCCGCCTCTATGGAACCCTCTGGAAGATGAGGCTCAATATCTGGTACAGGCGTATTGGAAAGGAAGCCTGAACCTGACTTGCCTGCCATGAACTTCCCAGATGCATCCCCCTCATAGTGATTGGTTTGGGAATGCTTATGTCGTGCCCCTAAGTCGGAGGATTTGCGTAAGCACCCACATGGGCGTGTAGATCAGTTGGAAGATCGCTACCTTGGCATGGTAGAGGCCCCGAGTTCAAATCTCGGCACGTCCACCAGTACCTCATTCATCAGTGATTTCTTCAGTAATTTCAATGCTCTTTGAAGGGAACAATTTGTTCATCCATTGAGGAGACCACCAGTTCCATTTACCCATCAAGCGCATAGTGGATGGGACAACGAGAGCCCGAACAATTGTTGCATCAAGTAAGATTGCAAGAGCCAAACCAAGTCCAATTTGCTTCAAGATAACGACAGAGGAAAGACCGAAGGCCATGAAGACAACAACCATGATCGCTGCAGCACCAGTAATCAATCGACCAGTCTTTTGCAATCCATTTGCCACCGCTTGAGTATTGTCTCCAGTGACTTCCCATTCTTCATGGATACGTGAGAGCATTAGGACTTCATAGTCCATCGAAAGACCAAAGACGATACAGAAGATGATAACTGGATTCGTGGTTTCAATCGGTTGTGCAGTGAAGTTGAGCAGTTCGGCTCCATTACCCCATTGGAACACAAAGACAAGCATACCGAAGGTTGCTGAGATCGAGAGAATATTCATGATAATTGCCTTAATTGGTATGATGACACTTCGTACTTGAATGAAGATTAAAACAATCGTCGAGATGAAGATGAAGGCAAGAGCATAAGGGAGATTTTCTTTGATGGAATCAAGAATATCAAGGCTGTATGCTGCAAATCCTGCCACCATAAGAACGCCATCGTCACCCATATTGAGATCATCCAGGAATTCATTTCGTTCGTCGCGGACATCTTGAACAAAGGTCCGACTATCTTGTCCAGTAATTGGACCGTTGAGTGAGAAGACGACAAAGGTCACATTGTTGGAAATGAATTCATTTCGGAAATATTCACGAGTTGCTTGCTGTTCTGAGGTGAGGAATTCATCAGGTGTCTGCCAAAAGGCGACGACTTCAGACTCAGTCATATTTGCTGCAGGTAAGGCATAACCAAATGCTTCTATGACTCTCGAATCATTGACATGATCAACCATCCACCGATGCATTGCTCTGAGATTCGATTCCTCAAGTGGGTCTTGGCCATCGAAATCCATGACAACTAATGCAGCATTGACCGCTGTTTCTGGCCACTTTTCATCCATGTGTTCAAACCCAACTCTGGTTTCGTCATCTGGCGGTAAAGCATCACGAGATGCAATTGAGAAATCAGCTTGTAGGAACGGTAGGCCTGCTCCCAATAGGATCACGAGTGTTGGTATGAGTACTGCCCATGGCCGTTCCATGACTGTTGTAGCAATCTTTGCCCAAACTCCGTCTCCTGTATCATTTTCTGTACTAAAGGCGAACTTTATTTTTCCGATAAACACTCTCTGACCAAGCATCGCCAATACTGCAGGTAATACGATGACCGAGAAAATCATTGCAACGGAGACGGCGAGTGTACCACCTATTCCAAGACTCGGTAAACCAGTTCCTGTGAAGAACAGCATACCCATTAATCCGATAGCAACAGTCACTCCGCTGAAGAAGACCGCCTTACCAGCTGTTGCAACAGTCATTGCCGTAGAAGTGCGAATATCTCTTCCTCTGTTCAATTCTTCACGGAAACGATTGACAAGGAAGAGAGAGTAATCAACAGAAACACCAATTCCGATAAGTGTAATGATGTTGATTGCGTATTGTGTGACTTCCATTGTATTCGAGAGCCAAATGGTTAGTCCCATTGCAGAAATCACAGTCAATATTGCAACCCCTAATGGTAATATGGCTGCGATAATTGTTCCGAAAACAATTCCAAGAATGATGAGTGTCAACGGTCCTGAGATTAATTCAGCGGTGATCAGGTCGTCCTGAATTCGTGTATCAAAGGTAACGTCAATAGCGATTTGTCCTGTTTTCCAAGATTCGAAATCGTTTGATATATCGATGGTTTCGTGATTATCAGCATACAATGACTTTGCTGAAGTGCGATCAAGATTTATTGTGACTCTGTTTTTTGCCCAGAATCCATCCTCACCTGTAAATACAAATTCGGTGCGCTCATCACCAGTCGTATCCCATGAATACTCGATAGAAACGTCATCCATCGTTTCCCAGTCTGCCAAAGCAGACGTTACTGCATCTTGCCATTCTTGCGAAGAATCATCAAGAGATTCGTGATAAACAAGGAAGACGAAACCTTCTGCATCCTCTTCTTCTCCAATGAATGCATCTTCACGAAGGTCACTTGCTTGGACAGATTCATGTTCACCAACACCCCAGGACTCCGCCCAGTTAGGACCCATAGCAATGAGTGAAGCCATCCCAATACAGGCCAAAAGACCGACGACGAGGACCTTTTTCCTATAGTCGTAGGTGAATTCACCCAATTTGTAAAACAGACGATTCTCTAAGAGCTTAGGATCTGTTACGGATTCCATGTGCTTGCCGTAGTAAAACGGTTTATCAAATCATGTATGGAGAACCCATTCACTTTCGGTCAGTGGGTTTACTCGACGGGCCCGGCAGGGGAAGAGTCCATGAACGGTTTTTTTTCTTCTCTAAAACAAAAACATCCTCTTCATCAGAACCTTCTATAGATTCTAAGTCGGATGATATTTCCAATCCAAAGTCAGAAAGTGTTGTTTGATCTTGGGGCAATCCTACCTCATTCTCTTCATCGAACATTTTGGCATCGACTGCGTGAGCATAAGCCATCTCGTCAAGCGCTTCGACTGCGATAAACATGGATTCGGGCAATCCTCCACTCAATGGTACAACATGGACAAATTCGTTTGGAAGACGCCCATCAAAATTGGAATAGTATGCCATGCCATCATCCTGCATAACAAAGTCGATCTTGTACCAGCGATCATCTTTCTCAATTGCTCTGGTACGTATGTGAACCATCAGCCCAACTTCTTCTGCATCATCCTTGAGGTTCGCTTGTTCAATCATAGACTCAAACACAGGTCCAAGAAAAGCAAGACCGTCATTTTTCAGTTCCTTTGAGTTTCGACCATAGGTGTACAGCACCTGGTTTTCTTGGAAGTCGCGTCGGCATACAATCACAGTGGTATCGGAATCTTGTCGCATGGAGATAGACATATCAGTCGACAGTTCTTAATCATAATTCTAATCCACATCACAATGAGTTGATTTTCAATACAAGTCTTCATGAAGAGAACTTACAGTCGATAACTATGGAACGGGCAATACTTGGAGGCGGATGCTTTTGGTGCGTTGAAGGGGCGTACAAAAGAATGAAAGGAGTTTCCTCTGCTTTGCCGGGATATGCGGGAGGTCAGAAACCCAATCCGACCTACGAGCAAGTATGCAGTGGAAGAACCGGTTATGCTGAAATCGTCATTATCGAATTCGACCCATCAGTCATTTCATACTCTACTCTACTCGAGGTGTTCTTTACTGTACACGATCCAACACAGTTGAATCGTCAAGGAAACGATATAGGGACGCAATACAGAAGTTGTATCATGCCAGTAAACGACGAACAGGAGAGAATCGCTAAGGAATCAATTCAATCCTTTAGTGATGCGTTTGCAGGCCCAATTGTAACAACGATTGAACCTGCTCTGAATCTTATTGTAGCGGAAGTATACCACCATGATTACTATGCAAGAAACCCAACTCAAGGCTATTGTCAGATGGTTGTCGGGCCAAAGATAAGCAAAGTTCGCAGGAAACTTGCACATTTGTATGAAAATGCAGAATGAGACATCTGCAACGTAGAGTTGAAAGAGTGAGCAGCGCACCATTGGCCATGGTCAATGGAATCTTTCAACCACCTACCCCGAATAATGAACCTGTCATGGGCTTCCTACCTGGTTCCCATGAGCGTATTGAATTACAAGCAGAACTTGCAAAACAAATGGCTGAAGTTATTGAGATCCCTTGCATCATTAACGGCAAGGAAGTTTGGACAGGTAATATTGTCGAGCAGGTCATGCCACACAACCATAGCCATGTTCTTGCAAAGGTGCATCTTGCTGGCGAACAAGAAGTCAAGGATGCAATCAATGCCTCACTCCAAGCCCACAAAGCTTGGTCGACCATGCCTTGGGAAGCAAGAGGTGCAATTTTCCTGAAGGCTGCAACAATGCTTGCAGGAGAACGACGACATGAGATCAATGCCTCAACAATGCTCAATCAATCCAAGACCTGTCATCAAGCAGAAATTGACTCCGCTTGTGAACTCATTGACTTCTGGAGATTCAATGTCGATTACGCTCGAGCAATATACGAAGATCTGCAACCACCTATTTCGCCTGATGGCGTATGGAATCAAAGCGAAATACGCCCATTGGAAGGGTTTGTATTCTCGATTACCCCATTCAATTTTACAAGCATTGCTGGAAACCTACCTTCGTGTGCTGCTATCATGGGCAATACCGGTGTTTGGAAACCGAGTAGAAACTCATATGTCTCAAATTATAGAATTATGAAACTTATGATGGATGCTGGACTTCCTGCTGGCGTCATCAACTTCATTCCTGGAAAGGCTTCGGTTGTTGGAGACATTTGCATGTCACATCCAGACCTTGCTGGAATCCACTTCACCGGCTCTACAGGTGTCTTTAGGAAACTTTGGAGGGATATTGCAAACAATTTGGAAAACCTACGTAGTTATCCGCGTATCGTTGGTGAAACAGGTGGCAAAGACTTCATCGTAGCCCATCCTGAATGCGATGAGGAAGCACTCAGCGTAGCGCTTTTACGTGGATCCTTCGAATTCCAAGGACAAAAATGTTCTGCCGCAAGTCGTGCCTACATACCAGCCTCAGTTTGGGGACGAATCGGCTCAAAGTATTGTGCTGAAGTTGGAAAGATTACTATGGGAGATGTGTCAGTTTTCTCCAACTACATTGGAGCAGTTATCGATAAGAAATCCTTTGATAACATCGCAGGCTACATCGATCGAGCGAAAGCAGATAGTGGATGCACAATCGTTACAGGCGGAAACTATGATGACTCGGTTGGTTACTTCGTTGAACCCACCACAATTCTCTGTGAAGACCCAATGTATGAATCAATGGCTCAGGAAATCTTTGGACCAGTATTATCCATTCACGTATACCAAGACAGTGAATATGAAAACATCTTGAGCATTTGTGACTCAACTTCAGAGTATGCGTTGACAGGCTCTATCTTTGCAAAGCATCGAGAAGACATTGAATTTGCAAAGGATGCACTTCGATTCAGTGCTGGAAACTTCTACATCAATGACAAGCCAACTGGAGCTGTCGTTGGACAACAGCCGTTTGGTGGAGCGCGTGGAAGTGGAACGAATGACAAAGCAGGAAGCCCACTCAATCTCTTGAGATGGGTCTCTCCTCGTTCGATCAAAGAAACCTTTGCACCACCAAAGAGTTGGACTTACGGCTTCCTTGAATGATGAGGCCATCGGCCTTTAGCCTCTAAGGCATTCTGGACTTTAGGAGTAAGTAACTCTCCACTTCGATGACGGGCAGCCAACGAGAGCACGTACCAACCTATCGATAAGATTGGCGTTGCAACAAGCAGCGTGAGAGAAAACCAAACAACGAGGTTGCCACTTGTAGCCTTCCAAGCCCACCACCCCGTCAAGACGAGCGTAAGAATGAGGAACAAGCGAGAGGCTTCACTTGGCGTCGACATACCCCTGTGATCGATACGGGGTGCAAGAAGACGATTCGCCCAATCCATGTCTCAGAACACTCGCTTTACCTTTTGAAGAACTGTTTTATTTCATCCGAATCCTTATGGGGAAGGTTCTCGAGGAACAAATCCGCAATGATGAGTGCTCTATGCTGACTGCTGTTTCCGTGAGGAGTGATGGGCGAACTGAGCGGGCTTCCAATCCCATTCTTCATGTAGTTCCTACATTGAAGAGATATCATGCAGCCGTCTGGAGCCAACCAAGCTTCATCACAGGCTCTCAATCAGGAGTCAAGATGGCATAGTGTTTGGAGAATGCTTGGCATTGTAGTACTCCTCTGGTTTCTTGCTCAATTTGTTGTCTTGATTGCAGCTGGATTTGTTGATGGAGATCTCGATGGGGATTTCGGACCTTTGGATGGAACATTGATTTTAGCAGGCAGCATTTGTTCTGCGCCGATGGTTTTACTCCTCTTAGCGGTTCGACGTCCAAAACTTGAACACATTATCGTAGCACAACCAGATGCCTATGGCACACAAGTGCATTCACTTCCAAATTCACGTATTTTACAAACTCCAGTTCCAACAACGATGCGACAATACATTGTTCGATCTAGGCATCCTCTGCGTGTGCCAATAGCCCGGCATTTGTGGATGCTTTTCCTTGGAGGCGTCACCATCTCAAGTATTGCCTTTGCTCCGCTTCTTCTTGACTCTTCCAATGTTTTCTTCCTCCTGTTGGCTGTTTGTGTTGCAGTTCCAGCATGGCTTGTGGGGTTCTCGACACCCGTTTTTGCTTGGTGGTCCTTCTCTGCCTCTCGATTTCAACTCACAACCAATCGACAACAAGGGGAAGCGATGCTCATCGCAGGTATGCTTTCCACGTTTCCTGCACTGATCATCAATTCTTTCATTACCCCTGGAACTGTTCTTTTCTTGAGTGGTGGTGATGTATCGGCCACGACGGTTGAATACATCACAATCATTATTTCAGCACCTGTTGGAGAAGAGATATGCAAAGCACTTGCTGTCTTGAGTTTGAGTAGTATGATCGATTCGAAACGAAGAGGATTCCAAGTCGGATTTACTGTTGGTCTTGGGTTTGCACTGCTTGAAAATTTACAGTATATTTTGTTCAGTCTGTTTGCAGGGGAATTTGTCGCTATCTCATACGGTCTAACAGCTATCGTCCGAGGCATTGGTTCAATTCCAGGCCATGCCCTCTGGACTGCTTGTAGTGGCTATGCCATTGGCCACATGCTCGAAAAGAGAACGTTCGGCTCTCAACCGAAATTCAATACATGGGATTTGGTAAACCCCATGACTGGAGAGAAAACCATGATTTCCGCCGATCCATCCACCTATCTTACTGAATCCTTTTTAGTTCGAAAATCTGAATTACAACTCCCTACATCCCTTCCAATCATGCTTGGATTGGCCATGTTCGGCCATGCTTTTTGGAACGGAAGTTCAGTCCTAATATCCCACCTCTCACTCAATCTCCCACCATTACTCGGCCTCATTCTTGACCTCACATGGATCGTTATACTCATCACTCTGTTATGGACGGTTGGAAGATTCATCATATCTGCAGCAATGGAAGAAGGGGCAGCCCAGTAAATCGTTTCCTCAAGAGATGAATCTTACGCAAAGAACAAAACTATGATGCGCCGGAGTATGGCTAGGGCTCATTATGAATTTTGAGGATGGTGGCTTTGTTTCTGGAAACATTGCAGTCACATCTGTACTCATTATTGGACTCATTGCGGCTTCATCAAAAGCCCGTATTCTTGACACGAAGGGAATCATCGCTGCTGCAATGCTTGGTTTCTTGGTTGGTTGCATGGGGCATTGGACGTGGCTCTTGCTTCTCTTGGCCTTTCTCCTCAGCAGCCATATTGCCACAAAATGGCGCTTTGATGAAAAGACTGCATTAGGACTGAGTGAATCTTCTGATGGCCATCGAGGCTGGATCAATGTAGCAGCAAATGGTGGAATGCCCGCACTGGTTGCAGTTCTAGCATTTGTTCTAGAAGATTGGCAAAATGGTTTGTGGATGTTTGGAGCATCAGTAGCGGTCGCAACCTCAGACACTTGGGCAAGCGAAATTGGAAGCCTTGATAATCGGGTCCGAATGATTACGACAATGAAGCCATGCGAAGCTGGTATCAATGGAGGGTTTTCTCCTAACGGTCAACTCGCTGCTGCTTCAGGCGGCTTGCTCATCGGATTATGTTCTCTTTTTGCAGGCATTATCATGTTCCAAAATTCAGCCTCCGACACCGTAATGAATGCGGCAATGGTTGCAGGAATAGGATTCCTAGGATGCCAAATCGATAGCGTTCTTGGAGCGGTTCTGGAGAACAGAGGATTCCTTACGAAAGGATCTGTTAACGCGATTTCAATCATTTCTGGCGTCCTTCTCATGTGGCTGTACCTTGGCCAACCGATGTGAAATCCGCCGCCGACTTCATGAACTGGCACACGCTCAGAGTGTCATGCGCCATCACCGTCTCATTGCATTCGGCCTCTTGGCGCTCTTTGTTTCAAGCTTGGCCATAGGCGCTCAAGGTGCTCTTGAAAACGTCACTTACAAAGAAGGATACGTCGATTGGGAGATGGATATCGAACAGAGATTGTATGTTGAAGGTGAAAACGCTGAAACTTCCGTATTACAGAGAGCAAGACCTGACGCGACCCTTGCATTTGCTGATGTCACGCCAAACAGTGGATTGAACCAGATTTTTTCTCTTACTTCCGAACCACTGGTTAATCCGATAAGAGGATCGATAAATATCTCTACATTCTTTAGCGCTTACTTAGTTCCACAAGCCGGTCTCGCTCAATCAACACAATGCACCCAGATTTCGAATCCATTTACTCCAGGAGACGACTCTACAACCCTTGTAATGACAGCAAGCATATCTGGCACTCAAGTCTATGAGACAACGATTACTCACATCATGGACACAATCGCATCAAATAATCCTCAGAATTTTTCGGGAGACATTCAACCGTTAGAAATTGATCTTTCGCCAGGAGACACATTTGGAATTAGCCTCAGCGCAGAACACCTCTGCGAAGGGACAGTTGCTCGAATCCAATGGGGTGGATTTGAGACCAATGCTGGTGGAATTATCATGACTGGTAAAGTCTACGAACCTGAAGCGAGTATACGAATCGATTCTTCGAAACGGGCCCACATCGAATTCCTTCCAACATTGCCTTGGGGTGAAAATGATGTACTCATTGATGGAAACGGAAATCGTGCAGTTTCATGGGTTCTACGAGGCCCTCTCGATTCGGATGAAAAGACGAATAAAGATCGAGATACTGTCATGGAAAATTCAATCGGTCGCATTCGTATGGAACGTGATCTTGGAAATAACGAGACAGCATGGATTTGGACTGGAAAAGAACAGTTGTTCACTGGATCTTCAAATTTGGAAGTTTGCGTAACAACCACGAGCGGGAATCCAAACGTCGACTGCCATGCATTTGGAATCATACGGTTTGAGGTTGAACCAGACAATGAAGGATTTGCAACAGCAGGTATTTGGCTAACGCTGACAACCATTTTCTGCTTTATCGGTTTAGTGTACAAAGGCTTCAATTCCGAGCCACCCTTACCCCTCCCAATCATTGGAGCTCTTTTCGTAATGATGCTGCTTATGCTCCCTCTTGGTTTTGCTCAAACCAATTTGAGTGATGAAGCGATTCTCGATGAAAACACTCTACTCCTTGATGCTGAGTTCAAACTAGATGGAACTGAATTTACGACTCTATCTGAGTTGATGGGTGATTCGAATGCTCTTGTCATTGGAGCAATTGCACCTGGCTCTGAATCTGCCCAGGATCAGGCCAATGAGTTTGCACTCCTGCTTGGGCAAAGAGATGACATATCGGTCGTTCAAGTCGTTACAGGCGATAATTCATTATTGAGCGACGTAACTGCATATAGATCCCAACTAAACGGAAGTTGGCCAATCGTTTTGGATTATAATAACGAGTTAGTACGTTCTTCACCAACAGGCAACGCAGATTCAATTTTAATCGTGGACAAAACGATGCATATCACATGGAGTGAGACTCCAACCGCTGGTTCAAAGGCAATGAATGATGCAATCGATGGTATAGGAACAGGTGGGCCAACCAGTCTCGGAACATACTTTTCCATCTTGATTCCTGCAGGCCTATTCCTCGTATTCCTAGCGTTACCCCGTCAAGGATGGACAAAACCAGAGGAACCTCTTCCCCCGGGTGCATTATGGGCAAGTATTGCATTGGCAGGCGGATGCGGTGTTTTGATGGTTCACCTCCCTGCCCTTTTGGTGAGTTTATTGCCTGTTGGCGCATTTTTCGCTCACATAGTTCATGTCGTAATGTTCCTTTGGTTTGTTCAAATGTGTATCGTCACCTACCGAACTGGTACGCCAATAGAAGCAAAGTATCTCGGAACGATGCTCCATGGCCTGACAAACAAATCGTTCCAAGAATGGAGGCCAAGAGAAGATATGCAGCGAGATGTGTTCCTTGGAGTATACATTGGCTGGTTCTCCTGGCTTGCAGACCCTGCCCTAATTGCACAAGGCGTAGGGGCAACAGCATTAGATGGTGGAATCTCGATCCTCTTTGCTGTTCTCATCCTTTTAGGACACATCCTTATATCAGGGCTGACAGTCTTAATTCTGAGAATTATTGCTTCTTGGGGCGGACCGATCTCAAACCTCTTCGGTAAATTTGGAGCCGAATCCTTTGCACGATTCATGGGACTGGTCCTGATTCCAATCAGCCTATGGGTCACAACGAACTCAATATTGGCTCTCTTTTCTGTTGGCGTATTGTAGAGAAGCATTAATGCAGGTTGAAGCGATTTCCTTCACTTATGCATCCAATCCAAAGAACATGGTCGCGAACTCGAGTCAACCTCATGCAACGATGCCCAAGAGCATTTGTCCTACGCTACGGAATTGCAGCCTATGCAACAAGCCATCCTACTGGACAATTGTTAAAGGATTCATTTGCAATTCAAACACCTTGGATTCTTATGCAAATGAGTATTCGTGAAACGATTCGTGATTATGTAGAAGATTATCAGATGGGAATGAAATGGTCTACGAACTTAATTCAACTAAAATTCAATCAGATATTCCGATATCGTATCGAAGACAGAAATTCAATAATAGCTCAACTCAAAGAATGGAAAGAGCCAGAATCGATGTTTCGTCGGGTGAAACCAGAAAAACATCTTGAAGAAATTGGAGCAGAGCGATGCATTAAGTTGATTCAAAATGAATCATTCATCACTTTCCTGGATACTGCAATTCTCAACACGGTACCCTTTACTAAATCGAAACTACTTGATGGAATAAAGACTTACAACTCACCTGATTTTTTAGCAGAAAAAGATCAGAAGAGATTTCTAATTCGAATCAACCTTTTCGGATACAATTCCATCGATCAAATTCGTCAGGATGCTGCTTTATTTTCGTTGGGCATGAAGAATCAGACAATCGTTCAATATTCTTGGAAAAATGGTAGATGGTATGTTCATAAAACAAATGTAAGCGAGAAAGAAAAAGTTTCAATGAGGCAATTGATTCATCTTGATTCAAAGGAGATGGATCATCTCCTCAACCTTGTTGGGCCCAAAAACAACCTCGAACAAATTCCTTTTGCTGATTCTCCTCGTGCTTGTATGCATTGCAGCGTACGCTTTTTGTGTCCAGCCAAGCATGGTCTTGAGGAAGCGAAATTAGAACAAATGTCTCTCATGTGTTGAATCCTGAATGCCGACATCTTTATTAACTCTGAAAACAAGAATATAATGCACGAATTGTGTATGGGAATCCTATGTACCGATAATCGACCAAATTTGCCTGAAGTTGTCAATACTTTGGCGGGAACGCAAGACGTTTCTGAGTAGGTAAATTGGAAGGTAGATTATGAGTAGTAACAAGCAAAACAAAGGAAGGAAAAAACGTACGGGAAGACGCAATAGTCAAATGAACTATGACCCAACTAAGGGAATACAGTCTAAGACAGAAACCCGAAGTAACAAAACGAACAGATCATGTTGTCCAGATTCATTTGGTAAAAATCTAAAGAATCTGAGCATGTTTGGTGAACTTCAAGGATACTGGATTGGAAGAAACCTCCATCTTATCCATGGTTCAATCATTAAACGATTACCGGAAAGGTTCGTCAATAAGCATGCTAAACACATGGCTCATTTTGTAGAGTTCATTGAAGACCGTATCGGAAGATAATTCACCTTTGTTGGAAAAAGGCCACCGATGGCCTTGGACATCGGAACCAGTTGAGCGTAAGCTCTACTCTTGATTCTCAAAAGCGAGAGTCTAAGGGCTGACTTCACAGAGTTAAATCATGGACAATGGGGTTCAACGCCAGTATGCTGCGAATTCAATCTGCTTTGGTTGTGGGCCTGCTAATGAACATGGCTTGCAGATTAACTCCTACAGAACCGACCAGGGTTTAGAAATGAGATTTACTCCTTCAGAAGAGCATCAAGCGTTTCCAGGTATGGTCAACGGGGGCATTATTGGAACGCTGATGGATTGTCATGGGAATTGGGCTGCAGCTATTGCTTTGATGGATGATCAGAATCTCGAAGAACCTCCTTGCACAGTTACTGCATCCTATTCCATTTCCTTGAGACGTCCAACACCGATGGATACTGAACTCGTCATCACAGCATTCGCTGAAGAAATAAATGAAGATCGTGTGAACATTCGTATGGAATTGAAAGCAGGGGAGAAGATTTGTGCCACTGGCAAAGGCCTCTTTGTAGCAGTCAAGGAAGGACATCCTGCATATCATCGTTGGAATTGAGGCCGGAAGATGGCTAAACCTTCTTCAATTCAAGCATCTTCTTTGGAAGACCTTCGCATAGAAGTTTTGCTTACGATGAACCTGATGGAACTCTGGCCTGAAGATGAATTAAGCAAACTGCATCTCATCCAACTCGGAGTCCTACGACGTAATGCGACACAACGACATGGTGTGACTCGATTTAAGCGTGGAAGGTTTTCCGAAACACTTCATTTTGAAGATGTTGAAACCGTGGATATACATCCTTATTTGTTGTCACAGGAATGGTTCGACTATGCTCGATTTGTGTTGTATCATGAATTCCTTCATGTCTTGGGCATGAGATTTCATAATGCTGCTTTTCGTGGCGTAGAATCTCTATGGCCCCATCAAGGAGCAGATCAAGGAAAGGCGTTCACACAACATCTAAGGCAACTCTCTGCAGATTGGCTTTGGACATGTACAACGTGTGAACATCAATATCCTCGCAAGAAGCGAAGTAATGGAAGATACAAGTGTCGTACGTGCTCAACTGTTCTGATTGATATTGAAAACGTAGGCGAAACAATCTAAACAATTTATTGAATAGCAGAGTATGAGTGAGGGGGCATGGAGTCGAATATACATCGCTTCATCATCGTGATTCTTTTACTCTCAATCATTCCTCCTAGCCAAGCCTCACTTACTGATAACGCAAATGGAGGGACATTGTTTCTCTCTTGTATTTCTGATGATGAATGCTTACTCACACCTGTGGCAACCGGTGAAGAAACCATTACAGGTAGTGTTCAAGCGAACCCTGTTTCAACAGAGACTGTAGCTCTCGAATTCGATATGTTTCCTGAACAAACTGAATTAGCACTTTTACCAGATGTCATCGATGAACTTGTGATTGATCTTCGAGTACAAGGGGATGTTTTGGGAATCTATCGCCCAGAGATGGATGTTCGAGTGATTATTGGTTCAAGCGTGACAACTCTCGAATCCGAGGCAGCCACAACTCCAGGTACTAATGCTGAACCGTATCGTTGGACAGACGAACCACTCAATCTCGATCAAGGCCGCCTCTTATGGCCTGAAGAAACGGTTCGTATTCGAGTTACATTTACTCTGGACAGACCATCGACATGGGAATTTCATCTACGTGAGGCATCATACATTGAACTCGACATTACATGGTCGGATAACATCGCTGCAAAAGATGTGGATGAACCGACAAGCGCCCTGCAACCTAAACCGACTGAGTTGGATGAAGTACATCAAGGGGCATTGGTTGGAATTGAAGATGATTGTTGGTCTTTCAACATTCAAGAACATGAAATCTTACGAATCCTGATTCAATGGGAAGATGTGCCTTTAGAATTGCAACAAAGTAACGGTGTTCATCGACTTCGGACAAGTAACGGAATGCAAGTTGCAACGCCTGAAGTCATTACTAAATCAGAAGATGATGTTGTTTTGACAACATACCGTTGGAGAGCACTTGACCCAGGAGATTACGTCTTTTGCCTGAAAGGTCAAACTGATCGTTATCAGCCCTATGTGTGGAGTGGGTTGTATGCGGTTGAAAGTTCAGGACCAACGGATGCTTCGGAATTCAATGGAAAAGTCGTATATGAAGCCAATTACTTCGATTTCTCAGATGGAGTAGAGTCCGAACTCGAACCGTATAGTGGACTTATATTATTGCCATCACTAATTGCTCTCGTTTTTTTTGCTATGGATATCAGACGGAAATCAACATCTAATATGACACGATTTGGGGTTTTTCTCCCAATCTGTTTCGTGTTATTGATGAGTGGAATCGTGAGTCCTCTTTGGGCGATGGCTGATGAAGTTCAGGGTGATGAAGAATGGACGTTTGAACAGCTCCTAGAGGAACGAGTCCAGCAACTATGGGATGTTTCAAGTCCAGCGACACCACAAGCCACAATGATTGAGCATGTCGGTGCAACGTGGGGTATACGAGATGGTGAACAACTTCAATTATGGCTTGAAATCGATGAAGCATATGAAAGACAAGACGGTAAATGGCAACTCATTGTTTCTGACTTTGATGAAATACGTCTCGACCGATTGATTTTCAATCAGATATATGAAGCGAGACAAGGGACAATGGTTGACGGTTTGGATGAGCATATTGTTCAATTTTCAATTATAGCAACACGGGCGCTCTTACTCGACATCATGATTCTTGAAGCGTTATTGGTTGTTGATGATGAACCAACATCTTCGATTCATCATATCGACACAATGATGGTCGATACATCGTCATTTGGCTCCGTTACGTCCCCAACATGGGCAACGAGACCAGTCGACATTGAAGATTCCAAATGGAAGCGTCTTCAATCTTCCATATACCCTGATCGAATTACTGTCTCTTTGTGTGATTGCGCCTTGGACCTATTGGATTTACAAGTCGCTTATTCTGAACAATTCAATGAAAATGACTCACCTGAGTTTAATGCTCTACAACAAGCAAATGGGATTATTCCTTATTCTACCATCGTAGCAATTACCTGCATACTCCTAGGTGCAGTAATCATACAACGTGAATCGAGAAGAAGAAACGCTGCTAAGAAACTAGCAGAGTCCTTTGTTGGTAAAGCGTCCATCTGGACTTCATTCTTCACTGTTTGACTTCTTTGCTTTCGCCGACATGGCTTTTGCATCTTCATCACTAATTCCAAGTGCTGCTTGGAATTTCTTTAAATCTTCAAGTTCATCTTCGGTGATGATTCCATCAGACCAAGCCTCTTCGTAAGCATTGGTCAAGAAATCCTTGTAAGCATCTGGGTTTAGAAGCACGTCTCGAATCAAACCGTGGTCAACAGTGTTTGCCGGTGCATCGGAAGTGAGTTCCATCATAGCAGTTGAGCGACGCATTTCCTTCACAGCCATGTCTTTCAAGCCATGTCCTGCCCAAACAGCTCCTGCTGCAATAACGGACGCTGCAAACCATCTCATCATATCAGGATCAACTAATTCACCTGGCTCAACCAGGTGAAAGAGACCTAATACAGCCATAGCAGCACCACACATGACTTCAAACCAATCATTCAAATCAGGTTCATCAGAAAATACAGAAAGGCGTTGCTCGATTAACAACTCAGTGTTGTCGTCCATGAACCTTGTAGAAAGCGAAAGGACTTATGCGTGTCGGCATACAATATCAAGCGCATTCCTTTTCACCCCTTGACGTAACCTATGGGCATGGGCGAGGAGGAAAGGGCGATTGCAAACCTTGCTCTTCCCGAAAACGTGCGCCAATTTTTCACATCCAAATGGAAGATTAAACATCTGCATCCACCTCAATATGAAGCGATGGAAGCGGTGTTCTCTCGTTCAAATGTGCTTCTTGCAATTCCAACTGCATCTGGCAAGTCGCTAGTTGCTTACATAGCAATACTCAATCAATTACTCAATCACAATCCTGGCTCACGTGCGGTATACATCGTGCCTCTGAAGGCTTTAGCGAGTGAAAAGTTTGAGGAACTCAAGGAAATTGGAACCGATATCGGTTTGAAGATTGGTCTTGGAGTGGGTGATGCAACTGCAGAAGCCAAGAACATCGAGGATTGTGATATCCTCATTTGCACCTCTGAGAAACTCGATTCTCTCATGCGAACCCGATCAGAACTCATGAGTAATGTTTCAGTCGTTGTTGCTGACGAATTCCACCTCCTTCATGATGCAACAAGAGGTCCGACTCTTGAAATCAATCTGACTCGGTTGAGAACCCTTCGACCAAATGCCCAATTAATTGCCCTATCAGCAACTGTTGGAAATTGTGAAATTCTCGCTACTTGGCTTGATGCTGCGCTTATACAATCAAATTGGAGACCCGTTGACTTGGAATACTCAACCCTTCATGATCGTCACCTAGAACCACGTAAAGTCCAATCCTCATCGATGGACAATACTGTACAACCTCTTTCACCTCCAAGGCACCTCGAAGGGCCTCTAAGCCATCCTTCCTGGATTGTTCTCAACGATAGTATTGACCAAGGGGGCCAAGTATTGGTTTTCGTTGGAACCCGTAGAAGTGCACAATCTGAGGCCAAGAAACTTTCTGCACGTGTGAAAAAACGATTCGCCAAAGAACAACCAGAGCGGTTGATTGAACTCGAACAGGTAGCAGATTCTCTCGAGGGAAGAACCCAGACAAGTATGGGAGAAACATTGGCTCTGTGCGTTCGAGGAGGCGTTGCATTCCATCATGCTGGATTGACACATCGACAACGCCAAGTGATTGAAGGGGCTTTCAAGAAAGGCTTGCTTCTAGCGCTTTGTGCAACTCCAACCTTAGCAGCAGGAGTGAATTTACCCGCCAGGAGAGTTCTGGTACGAGACATCAAACGTTGGGACGATGGCATGAGTCGCCCATTACCGGTTATGGAAGTACACCAGATGCTTGGCAGAGCCGGTAGACCACGTTATGATGACATTGGTGAAGCGTGGATTCTTTGTAAGGGCACAGATGGATGGCAGGTTGCTGACGATGTTAGTGAGCGATATTTCTTTGGCCCAATCGAAGACATCACCTCCAAATTGGCTGCTGAACCAGCAATGCGAAT
>OCRI01000172.1_pt1 | contig 17881 bp, 18 predicted proteins | sample 1534641 | NCBI WGS metagenome assembly OCRI01 (sample SAMEA3275473, study PRJEB22092) | marine metagenome | reverse complement strand
TGGGTCAGGCCCTCGAGCTTTGCGATGAAATGGGCCGTTACGCGCCGGGGTACAGCCTTTCTTTTTCTTCTACGAAACCGTGCTCACTGACGACTGCAAAGCGATGCAATCAAAGAGCCGCTTCACCCACCGTTGTACATGACCAATGAGCAACGCTACCGCTGTTGCCTCGTTGGCGGAACTTTTGATCGACTTCATGCAGGGCATCGATTGCTTCTGGAGGCGGCCTACAAACACGCAACTGAAGTTGAAGTCCATATCACCACGGATGCCATGGCCGAACAAAAATCGATGTTTGTCCTTGATTTCGAACAACGTCGATGTGACATCTTAGATTGGGCAGCAACAAAATCCGCTTCTGCGATTACCGTGCATGCTCTTGAGGATTCTTTTGGTCCTGCTCCAACGCACAGCAAAGCAGATTCGATTGTCGCCACGCCTGAAACCATTGGCATGTGCCATGCCATTAACGAACAGCGCCAAACCAACGGGCTTGCACCTTTGAACATCATCGAGGTGATGCACCTCAAAGGCATTGAAGGCGGCATCATTAGTTCTTCAGCCATACGAAATGGAGGAATGGACCCCGAGGGCCATCCATGGATGCTAAAGTCGCTCCGTGAATCAACCCTAAAAATGGCCCCGGCGCTTGATTCAGAATTGAAAACACCAATGGGCACCCTTTTTGCAGGGCCAGAAAACGACCCCGAAGTCGCCATGGCCGCAGCCTTGGACGGTATGCCACCGCATGTCAATCTCCTCGTCGCCGTCGGTGATGTAACCACAAAAACGCTCCTGGAGATGGGTGTTACACCCGATTTGGCACTCATCGATGGCATGACCAAGCGATCGAAATTAGATCCGGAGCACCTCGTAAATCCTGAGGCGTTCGAACACAGATTGGGTGCGGAAAACCCACCAGGTCTCCTCACGCCATCCTTGTGTGCTGCCCTCCAAACTGCGCTCCGCGCAGAAGCTCCGTTGTTGCTTGAAGTCGACGGGGAAGAAGACCTTGCGCCGCTCGTCATCCACTGTTTCGCTCCACTTGGCACCGTGGTGTTGTATGGCCAGCCACGCACAGGCGTTGTGATGCAAATCACAACACTCGCTGTCAAAGAACGCTGCAGGAATTTGATCAATCTCTTCGAGGTGATGGATTGAACCCTAATCCCTTGGTCTCAGTGACCGTTTGTGTCAGGGATGGCGAAGATTGGGTCGATGGTTGCCTCGAAGCACTCAAAGCACAAACCTACAGGCCACTGGAAATAATTGCAGTGGATGACGGTTCAACGGATGCTTCGAAGGAACGCTTACTAAAATGGAAGGACGAGGAAGGGGATCCGTCGATTCGAGTGCTCACTCAATCCGCAAAGGGCCTCTCTGCGGGGCGCCAATGGGCGGTCGAAGAAGCGAGGGGTGAATGGGTGGCCATCACCGACATCGATGTTCGCCCCGAACCAGATTGGATTGAAACAATGGTTGCAGAAACGAAACCAATTGCCGACGGAGAATTCATTGTAGCTGTCACTGGACGCACCGTCTTCGCCCACGATGGCGATGTTGTCAGCCGTGTCCGTTCGATGGAAATTGCTCGGAAATACAGAGCAAGGCCACGAAAAACAAGTCTTGCGAACGGTCCCTGTTCGATGTTTCGACGAAGTTCGCTCCAATCGATTGGGGGATTCAATCCTGATTGGTACCATGCTGAAGACATGGAAGTCAGTTTGAGGCTCATCGAGGCTGGTGGAAGCATCATTTACGCACCAAGTGCAGTCGTGAACCACGTTCCAGAAATCGAACGGAAGCGGTTTCTTGGGAAACGAAAGCGAGACGCTCGAGCTCACGTACGAATCCTTCGGCATTTTCCCCGGCGCAAGCGAATTGGCCCAGGCCTTGATTTCATCGGAAGTTCAACGCTCGTCCTGATGGTTCTCCCCTTGTGGATCTCTGCCCTTCTTTCCGGATTGCCATTTGCATTCAAGGCCCTGACAATGAGTGACTGGTCATGGGCCGTTGCTCAACAATGGTGGCAAACCAAAATACTGCTTTCGACCGCATCCCTCATACTCATTCATGAATTCATTTTGTGGAGAGGGCCTCTTGGCGAAGTCAATCGAGGCGCCTTGCGAGCCGGTACGTTTGGCTTGAAGGAAATCTGGAACATCCGGCGTTTGACCTTCCGCTGGAGCATTGCTCTATGGCAAGGATTGTTACTTGGGATGCTTGACGCACTCCGTTCGAGAAACGGACACCGACCGTTGTTCAAGGGATTCGACGACAAACTCAGTTGAGTGTTTCATCGCCTTCAGGAGCGTTGGCGGACGCTTTGAGCGCGAAACCGAACGCAATCAATGCGATGCTGACGGAGTACACGCCAGGGTCTGTCCAGCCGGTGTATGTGATGCCGTAATATGCGTAGAACGCAAAACCAAGAAGAAGGCACCATGCTGCAAAGAGCATTGACCAGCCCTTGTGGGATGGATCTGCGAGTGCTGGCCATGTGTCGTTGACCAAGAGTCCTTTTGCCCATGCTCCAATGCCTCCTTCTTCACCAGCAATGGTTTTGAAACCAAGGCCTGCGAGTGCGGCGCAGAGTCCAATGAAGACGAAATCAGATGCAACAAGTTGCATGCCATCTTGCTTCATCTCAAAAGCTGCATTGGTTGTTTCGAAGGTGAAAAGGCCGCCCCATGACCAATGATAGGTAGGGTGAGCGAGTCCCATGATGTTGAGAACTGCAAGCATGATGCCCCACAAGCCGAGGGCGATGAACCATTGCGAAACTCCCTTCGACGGGTTGGTGATTGCGGCCATGAGGCTGTTCGAACCGTCGTTCTCATCTTTGCTCATAGATTGCGCCACCTGCCTTTTGGATATAAGCACACCGAATCAGCGACGCAGAAGAACACCTGAATCTCAGAGGCGAGATTGATGCCTGTATGGTCGCTCAAACACTTCCTTCATTTGTGATTCTGAATCCACCATAATGCCTTCAGCATCGATGTTTTGAGGAATGCACGAGTTGATTTCCTTGGTTCTTCCATAGCGTCCACGGGAGACCGTTCGGGCCGTGATGAGGCCAAGCATGTCCAAATTCGAGATGAGTCCGGAAACGCGACGTTGAGTCAACGGATTCTGCCTCACATAGCGGCAAGCCTGAGCGTAGACATCGTACACTTCACCGGTCTGAATATTTCTCAAACCGTTTCGTTCGTTCAAGAGAATTGCAGCGAGAACCAATTTTTGTTGGCTGGGGAGTGAGGCAAGCACTGGGTGCATTTGGTCGGCTTCCAACTGATGTTGTGCCATGCGAACATGCGCCTGAGTAACACATTCATCGCCTGATTGCTCTGCTTTTTCAGTTGACACACGTAACAGGTCCAATGCACAGCGGGCATCGCCATGCTCTTGTGCTGCAATTGCGGAACAGAGGGCGATCACGCTGTCGTCTAGAGCACCCTCGACGAGCGCACCCTCGGCGCGTTGGCGGAGAATATTCTGGAGTTGCATGGCGTCGTACGGATTGAACACAACATCGGATTGCCCAAGTCGTGAGCGAACTCTGGGGTCGAGGAAATCTGTGAATTTGAGATCGTTTGAGATGCCAATGACACATGCGCGCGCCGTCTTCAAGGAAGCGTTGATGCTGGTGAGGTTGTAGAGAAGGTCATCGCCCGCTTTGCGCACGAGGTGATCGATTTCGTCGAGAATGATAACGAACACGCCACCTCGCTTGTCCATGCGACGGACGAGTTCGCCAAACACTCGATCGGTTGGCCAGCCCGTGAATGGAATTTCATCAATTTCATGAGATTCGAGAAGAGAATTTCCTAAGTGACTGAGCACACGGTATTGTGTATCGATTTGGCGGCAGTTGACCATGATGCTCTGGACCGGGCGATTGAGTTCTCTTCCCTTTGCTTCAAGCTCATCGCACACATAGGAGGTGACGGCTGTTTTTCCAGCGCCCGTCACACCGTAGAGCGTCATGTTCGAAGGAATGTGTCCGTTGAGCGCTTCAACAAGGTTGAACGTGAGTTTTTCAATCTCGCTTTTCCGGTGTGGGAGATTCTTTGGACGGAAGTCGTGGCGAAGAACTTCCTTGTCAACAAACAGGGTTTTACGCGTAAGGAAGTCATCAAAGATGTTTCCAGACATGATAATTCCTCAGTTTCAGCGTATGCCCGTCAAACCACCGGAGTGGTCGATGCGCGACAATGTGCGTGAGTCCGAGTCCCCCTCATAAGCATGTCCACTCGTTCAAAGTCGTCAGGCCAATTTGTTGAAAAATCACTCTTCGCTTTGAGACTATAAAGGCAAAGGACATTTAAGTCAAAAAGAGAAAAATAACTCCACAAAAGGACAATTTTTTGTCCCTTTTCCGGAAATGAATTCTATGTTGATTCTTTCAGTTCACTCGCCATGAAGTTCCATGCCGATTCATTCGAAGGCCATCTTCGGCATGATGAACATTCGAAGGATGGATTGGATATGTGTCAGTAACCGTTGGCTCCCAACCAGATCCCGGGGTATCGATGAATGAATGCGTGATGATGAATACGACGTTTGGGGTCGCCTTGGCAAGCGCATCGACGTCCGAAGGCTTGTGGTGGGTGTCGGAAGCAACCCATTCCGGAATGCCCATTTCGAGGATTGCCATGCTTGTTTCTGCAATTTCTTGATACAGCAACTCACAGGGTCCTGAATCGCCGCTGTGAACAAATCCGCCATCCTTCCCTTTGTTGAAATGGTAGCCATACGGATCCACTGATTCGTCATGATACACCTTGAATCGGTGCCACGTCAAGCCGCAGTCGAGTTCACCATCTGCTTCCTCCCTCCACTGTATTCGTTCAAAAATAGCCTCAAGACTGCCAGGGTAAGCGAGGTCGCAAAGTTGTTTCAACCGTTCCTTGACACCCTTCGCTGCGACAACAGTGAGCGGCTTTTCGTGCGCTCGGTCTGAGATGTAGGTTCGTTCGAGAAGAAGAAAAGGGAAACCGAACACATGATCCCCGTGAACATGAGTGATGAAGATGGTTTCAATGTCACTGACTGAATGACCTTCACGTCGGAAACTAGCAAGGGCCGTCGGTGGACAATCAATGATGTGTTTCCCATCAATCATGGCAAAGGAATGGTACCGGCCGTAAGGAAGGAAAGCATTGCCTGTTCCAAGCATCACCACCTCCTGCGCCATGGTGGTCGGTATCGGTGCTTGCTCTTGTTTTCATCGGTTGCCAATACATATCTTGATACGCACATCATTTGATTTAAGTTCATGCCAGAAGGCCCTGAAATCCGTCGTGCAGCGGACCGTCTTGGCAAAGCCCTCATTGGAAAAAAAATCGAACAATGCAGGTTGCCCTACGGTACCTTCACCGGGCGTGAACATTTGATTGAAGATCAGATGGTGGTTGATGTCACAAGTCAAGCCAAAGCAATGCTCATCCGATTTGGGAATGGATGGACCATGTACAGTCACAATCAACTCTACGGGCGATGGACTGTCAACAAAGTAACCACTGAAAGCAGATTGCGACGCACCCTTCGTGCCGAATTTTGCACAGATAAGCACGCTGTTCGCCTTTGGTCTGCTACCGACATTGATTTGATCCCAACCGAAGAAGAACCCCTCCATTCGTTTCTCTCGAAACTTGGCCCAGATGTTTTGCACAAGGATGTGGACGAAGAGGTGCTGTATCATCAACTCAAATCAAAGAAATGTTTTCGGAAAAAAGGCGCCACGTTGATGCTTGATCAGCGCAGTTTCGCCGGCTTAGGCAATTATTTGAGATCCGAAATTCTCTTTGCCGCAAGCATCCACCCAGACGATCGCCCCTGTGATCTTTCAGATTCAGCCCTTCGAACTTGGGCTCGAGCGATTAAACAAGTCACAGTCCAGGCCTACGAAACGGGCGGTGTGACGGTTCCAGCCGATGTCGCAAAGGCAGGCAAACAACGAGGCGAACCTCGACGGACATGGCGGCATTATGCCTTTTGTCGTAACGAACGCCCGTGCCTCAAATGTGGGACGCTCGTGGTGCGGCTGCGTTACGGTGGCCGGCGACTTGATCACTGCCCTACATGCCAATCACCGCATCGGTGATTCACTGCTCATCAGGGCGAAGGGTGCGGCCGTTTGCCAAAGCGTCCTGAACATTGAGGAATGTTTGATGGTCAAGCTGCTTCATTTCTTTATTCCGTTTTGCGACGTTCCTCAACGCCATAGAGAGGCGATGATTACCGGCAAATGCATGTGAGTGTCGCTCTAAGTACGCCCAATAAAGCCGTCCGATTGGGCATGTCTTCTTTGGGTGGAATTCACAAGACTTGCAATGGTTGCTCATTCGATTGATGTAAGCCGAACCTGCGACATAGGGCTTGGTCATCATCGCAGAGCCGAGTGCAAAGGTTCCCATTCCGAAGACATTTGGTTCAACAACCCAGTCGTATGCATCGATAAACGCTGCGTGAAACCAATCCGTGAGTTCTCTTGGTTGAACATCGAGAAGGTGTGCTATGTTGCTCAACACCATTAACCTTGGAATGTGGTGAGTCCAACCTTCCTCCATCACAGAGGCAACTGATTCATCCAAGCAAGCAAGACCACTTTTTTGACCCCAGTAAGCCTTAGGCAACGGGAATGTTTGTTCGAGATGATTTGGATGAGGTTCGCCATCCAACGGAGCGGCATCATACCATTGAGCGTCCCTTCGAGCGAGGGATCTGTTAACTTCCAAGGTACGGAATCCATCTGTCACTTCGTGAATGTGGTGCACGTATTCACGCCAAATTAGCTGCCGCAAAAACCCCTCTACATTGTTGAGTTCAGCCTTGCTCTCGAGCGCCATTTCGGCTGCTTGTTGTGGCATGACTCGATGGAGGTTGAGAAGAGAGGCGAGGCGAGTGTGGAACAACCCGCGGCTTTCAGTCGACATGGCGTCTTCATAGGTTCCAAAGTGAGATAAGCAGGACCGGGCAAATTCCATCGAGGCTGCAATGTCTGCTTCCGATGTCGGAATCTGAGTGAAATCAACGGATCCTGGGTGGTCAGAATACACATCGTCGACCATCGTCTTGACCTCATGATCAATACCATCAGGAGTGAAGGCAGGGGGGGCGGGCGCAACAGGATCGCCTCGCCAAGGTTTGCGATTCTCCTCATCAAAGCTGTATTTGTCGCCAACCGGTTGTGCGTCAACCATGAGCCAGCCAGTTTCTTTTCGCACCCTTCGATAAAATCGGTCCATGCGGAACGGTGGAGCAGTCCCCACGGTTTCGGTGAACCAAGAGCGAGGGGTGAGCCAACCGTTGTGAGGATGGGTGACTAGAGCCCCTGATTCAATGAGGGGCTGGAGTTCCATTCGAGTTGAGTATTCAGCAAACTCAACACAATGTATGGGCCCAACTTCGTTGGCCAGAACGGTGAGCGTTTCAGCGTAGGAACCTTGAGTCACGAGGTAGTTAATCGGGTAACCAGCCTCCTGTGCTTCGAGAGCAAAATGACGTTGATTCGACAAGAGAAGTGCTAACTTCTGTTTGTGGTAAGGTCGGGAACGACCTTTGGATGCTGACTCTATGAACACAAGCCCAACGGTTCCAACCATTTGTTCGATTGTTTTGAACAGCGAGAGATTGAGTTGATCGTACGCGACAAACACCCATGAATCAACATTGTACGGACCCTCTTGAATTGAGTTCCCAAACCCCTTGGAGACGGTGCTGGCGTTCAATCTCTTCATCGGCTCAGCTCCGAAGATGTGCATCAACAACACTCGCCACACGTTCGGCGGATTGAAGCGCCCCTTCCACGCTGCCGTGAAGTGTGTGGTCACCACATTCGAATCCATTGAGGCGTGGGGTCGCCTCGAGCAAGCGTTGCGAGCCGACTTCAGGCAGGGCGTGCTCAATGTGTTGGGTTGCGAGCAGGCGCCATTCGGGTGCTTCATCGGGGAACCACTGATTGACTTCGTTTCGCACCGCTGATTCAACAGACTCTGCTGTTGTCAAGCCAAGCGCGTCAGCGCGTTCGCCCACGACTGTCACGGTCACGAGCGAGCGACCCATTGGTGCGTAACTTGGCTGGACATCTGATGGGACGGCAAGGTGAGCGACGACTCCGTCATTTTGCTTGACATCTGCATTGAGGAGCACATGATTGGAAGCAAGAGGCGAATGTTCGGCATCGAAATGCAGTGTCCATACGTGTCGCTTTTCAAGATGCTGAGTGCTGTTAAAGGCCCGAATCACAGCGTCGAACGAGGTGTTTTCACCATCAATGTTCACGGTCGTTTCGTCGATAACGGTCACATCGCAATTGAGATGGATGTTTTCATCGCCAAGCCTCTGAGCGAGTTGTCGAGGCGCAGAAACGATGCCGTCCTTCGGCAGCACCATGTTCCCTTTGGACATCATTCGGAATACAAATCGGAACATTCGTTCATTGGTTCGTAAGTCATCTTCTAAGAAAATACCAGAGAAAAGCGGATGAAAGAATCGGTTGATCATGGAGCTCGAGAAGCCATTCGCCTTCAGGTACGCCTTTGTTGCGTCGTTACCACCTTGGAACACTCGGTCGGTAGCGCCACGGCGAACGGCAAAACGAAGGCGAGCGACACGGAGTAAATCAAAAGGTGAAGCAAAGCGATTGAGACCGCTCAGCATCCCTTGAATTGGCCGACGAAACGGGTCAGCCATTCGCCAAAATTTGGGCTTCTTTTTTCGTTGTTGAACAATGAGGGCACCCGGCTCGAAGGCCATCGCACCCATGGCGTTGAAATCGAAAGCCCGTTGGGAAGTTGGATACGCCGTCTGCATCACATGAAAGCCATGATCGAGCAGAAAACCATCCACCTTGTCGGTCGCCATTCGTCCGCCGACGCTGCCTGAACGCTCGTAGACGGCCACCTCGTGACCTGCGGCCTGGAGAAGTGTTGCACAACGCAAACCTGACAGTCCTGCGCCAACTATTGCAATCGAGGCCATAAGCGCACCTCAAATGTTCAATTTGGTCTGGAATTCTTCGAGGAAAGGACCCATTGACTGGATGAGGAGAGCGTCAGGGTGGGTCCGAATCACAAGTCCATCGAGGTACATCAGCGCCCGAATGATTGGGAATGCTTCCTCTCCAAAGATTGCTCCAGCATGTTCAACCGCTGCTTTGACAGTTTTCATCATGATTCGTGTGAGGCTTTGTTCACCCACTGGTTTCTTTTCAAAATCTGTATAAATTTCAGTCATTGTTGAATAATACTTGGCCAGTTTCTTTGGTGTTGGGTTGACCTCAGTCATTGCGAGCAAGGCATCAAACGCTTGTTGCATTTCTTGCCGAGAAAGATGGTCAAAAAAGTGGAACAGCGCATGTGCCACCTTTTTCGGTGCATGGCAAATGGCTCCGTTGTCAATGAACACAAATTTTCCGTTGGGGTCAACGATGCAATTTCCGGGGTGAAGATCTCCGTGAAAGGTTCCGATGCCAAAGAGGAAAGCGCCGTGGATTCTGAAGAACTGCAACAGGAAATCCCATGTAAGTGCCTTTTCTTCAATCCCTTCTTCGAGGGACATTCCTTCAACAAATTCAGAAACGAGAATATCTGCATTGGAGAGTTCTGGGTAATAGATCGGAAATCGCAAGAGGTCCATCTGGAACTGGTCGGCAAGCGAGTCTTTGATTGCAGCGAGTTCTTCTGCACCTTTGATTTCATTTCGGAGGTCGAGTTCTCGTAGTGTGTAGTCTGCTACGTGATTAATCAACGCCATTGGGTTGCCAACCTTGCGTAGTTTGGGTGCAAAGATCAGGAAAATACGAAGCCATCGTCGCATTCGAACAACTTCTTTTTTGAATTCCACAGCGTTGGTTTGTTTGATGAATTTAATCACCACTTCTTCACCGGTCTTCAGGCGCCCACGGTGCACTTGGCCCACCGAAGCTGCTGCGAGTGGTTCATCGTCGATTGATTCGAACGCATCCATAAATCCGGCTGGAGCCTTTAGAGCGATGGTTTCGTGCAGGTTTTCGGAGGCGATGGACGCCGCATGCTGGTAGAGTTGTTGCAGTTGTCGCGCCTTTTCGACACCTAAAAGATCAGGACGAAGCGCAAAGATTTGGGCGAGTTTCACGGCGATGAGGCCCTGCCTTTGAATCCAATCGAGGTCTGCTGGTTTCTTCCTTAGAATCTGCCGCATGAAGCGGAAGAATGTCAGCATCTTCATGCTTTTGAGTCAAGGCTTTGGCTTATCAAGAGATGTTTTCATTCTAACAAATCTTCGTCTGTTTCGTCAATGAAAACAAGGGTGTATCGCCACGCATCTGGACCTTCTGACTCCCTGCGAATTCGTACGTTTCCGTTCTCGGGATATCGTGCTAGAAGCGCTCCTTCGATGATGCCGTCATCGAGTTGCCACAACGGCAGTACATCGTCACCGTCCGTAGCAGGGTGAGCGAGGTTGACAATGATGTGGAAGAATGGATCTGCATTGTAGTCTAATTCACCAAGACCTGCATGCTCCCACCAATCCATGAGTTCATTCAAGAATTCAACATGGCCTTCGATCTTCCGGAGGCTGAAGGAAAGTTCTTCACCAATTCGTTGGCCAACTTGTCGGAGCATGGTCCCGAGATCAATCCCCAGTTCATGCAGACTGCTCATGCGTCCATCTTGCAAAGCGGCCCTCGCTTGGTTGATTTCGCTGCTCGAGGCAAGGAACGATTCCGGGTTGAATGGAACATCTTCTTCTGGCAGGTCTTCGCTAACTTTGAGGGCTTGGCGGAACTGTTCTAGGAAGGATCCTTGACCGACTGTGAGACGCAATGGATCGACGATTCGTTCTTCTGTGAATCGCTTCTTTGCAGTTTCGATGTCGATGGCCTTGGTCCAAATCGCATTCACGAAATCGCTGTGTGATGTCGCAAAGACTTCTGAATTGACAACAAGAGCCGCATCATCGCGACCACGGCCCACTGGGTTTTCTTCAACGTGGAGGAACTGAATGACGTTGCCAGTATCTTGGAGCACGCCAAGCGATGCAACCTCATCCGAATGGCGAACCGCTATTGATTCGTGGAGTTGGTCGTAGAATCGCACGGTTCGGCGGTCGAGTTGAGCAAGGACAGTCACCATGACCCCACGTTCAGCAGCAGAGTTGACCTCTTCAAGTCCAACTGAGCGGCACAGATGGAGAATTCCAAAACGTCCGAGAAGCAAGACCAGACGTTCTTCTGCCTGTGCGGCAAATTCACCGATTCGCTTGTGGATGTGCTCCCTTCCTTTGAGGACAGCAAACTTTGCATTTGCGTCTTCTGCCGAATCGTCATTGCTTTCCTCGTAGTCTGCTGTCGCACCTGACATGATGGCGTCGAAGGCCTTGGAAGTGCGTTCGATTCGATCCCGTTGTTCATTCAGAAGTCGCTTGAACAAAACAGGTAACGAAGAGCATGAAAACCTCATCGGGCGGTCTGCGGTGACCGAAACCAAACCGATTTCGGTGAGCCGGGAAAGTGAGTTGTAGGCATCAAGGCGGTTTGTACCCAGTTCCTTTGCCAGTTCGCTTGCTTTGAGTTCCTTGGAGGAGGAAAGGATGACCAGCGAGCGGGCTTCACGTTCCGAAAGGCCTGCATCTTCGAACAATTCGAACCAGTTCATTTCATTGAACCCCCTGATGAGAGTTCACTGAACTTGTCGAGGATGCGCGCAACGTGCCGACGAGGTCGGAAGAGCCAGTCGTAGCAATAGTGAACCGTTCGGTCAGGACCAATGAGGAATGAGGATTTCGCCGGGAATCTCCCGAGGAAAACTGGGACGCCAAACGCATCAGCGACGAGGCGCTCAGGATCACTGAGCAACGGGAACGGGAGATTCAGTTCCTCCTTGAACCTTCGATGATCTTCAACGGAGTCCTGACTGATACCAATGACTTCTACAGGAGGGGTGAGGGATTGGAAGAGATCGTATTGTTCCTTGAACGTCAAGCAACCACGCTTGCAAGTTGGGGAACCGTCCTTGGCATAAAAGAAAACAACTTTCCATTTGCCGTCGAAGTCAGAGAGAGAAAAGGCCTCGCCGTTGGAGGAGGGGAGTGTGAATTCGGGCGCTGTTTCTCCTGAAAGTTTGTTGGCCATATTGTCCCCTCAAAATTCCCACTTAAAATGTAGTGGGTTCAAGCCTGTTCAGGAATGAGGTGACCCATTCGCTTTTGCTTGGTGGAGAGGTAATGATCGTTGTACTCGCATCGACCAGCCAAATGAGGCATGCGCTCGTCGACGCGAATCCCGTTTGAGCGGAGACCACGGATTTTGAGTGGGTTGTTCGTCATTAATTTCACTTGGGTAACACCGACACTGCGTAACATATCTGCGCAGAACGAATAATCTCGAGCGTCGGCTGGTAGATTGAGCGCAAGGTTTGCATCGAGTGTATCATAGCCGACATCTTGGAGAGCGTAAGCCTTGATTTTTGCTTCAAGACCAATGCCTCGGCCTTCCTGACGCATGTAGAGAATGGCCCCTGAGCCTTCCTCTTGTATACGGGCCATGGACGCCTGGAGTTGTGGGCCACAGTCACACTTCAACGAGCCAAATGCATCGCCGGTCAGGCATTCCGAATGGATTCGCACGATCGGTACAGATTGAGAGTCGTCGAGACCTACGGAGAGGACGGAGTGCTCACCGCCCATGTCGTCGACAAACACCCTCATTCTGAAGTTCCCGTGTTCCGTTGGTAGGTTGGCGTCTGCCTTTACTTTTGAGGCGTCTACATCGTATGGTGACATATCGGTAAATTTCACGGATTCTATTATAAAATCCTGTTTCAAATCGTGTGAGAATCAAAACAGTCCTTTATACGCACCTCTTCACAAAAACCACCATGCACAGTGTGGATTGCGATGTTGGCGTTGCCGCCATAGTCCGCCGCGCACGCTCCATTCTGCTCGTTAAGGAACAGCGTGGAAAATACGAAGGCCGCTGGGGTCTTCCTAAGGGTTACGTCGATGAAGGCGAGCTCCCAAGGAACGCTGCACTCAGAGAACTCAAAGAAGAGTGCAATGTAGACGGAACCGTCCTCGGCGTTCAATCTGTACGGGAGCGTCTCCTCGAGGGCATGCCTGCGATTTTTATCGCATACTTAGTCGATATACCACCTTCCGCCGTTCCGCTCCCTAACGACGAGGTTTCAGAAGCGACCTTCATCCCAATCGAGCAGTTCGCTGAGTTGAACTGGATCAGCGACGCCATGCACGCCATGGCTGTCAACGCGGTCAATTCCAAGCATATCCTCTCATCAAACGACTACGAGCACGAACGAGGCCATCCTTATGTCCTCCACACCCTTCCCAATCTTCGAGGTGGAGTGAGATGAACCCCCGACTTGTCGAACGGGTGCACACCCTCAACACAAGCCCAATCAATGAAGATGGGGAATACGTGCTCTACTGGATGATTGCCAACCGTAGGTATCATTCAAACGCTGCTCTCGAATACGCAGCCCACATGGCCGAACAGCACAATGTCCCCCTTTTGGTTCTTGAGGAAATCTCGACACGGCACAAGTTCGCAAACGATCGGATAACCTCCTTTATGGTCCAGGGCATGCTCGATAACATTCGAGTGTTCAGGGACAATAAAATCAGGTACATCCCTTGGGTCGAGACACCTCTCTCTGGTCAAATCGGAAAATTACACGAACTTGCACCGAAAGCAGTGATGGTCATCAGCGATGATTTCCCTACATACTACCCCCGAAAAGCAGTCGAAAGTGCATCGAAATCGTTGTCGGTCCGATTCCTAACGGTGGACTCAAACGGGGTGTTCCCGATGTCTTGGACTGAACGGCCATACCCCACCGCTCACGGATTCAGGCGATTCGTTCACGAGCGTTTCGTCGAGTGCATGGAAACATGGCCCTCGCACAACCCAATACCTGCTGAACACACGCTGTGGATGGAAGACAATGAATTCAACGCCATTGTCCAAAACTCAAAACTCGGTGTCACGCCGTTTGAGTGGCTGTGGCGTGCCGGTGAACAAGGCTCATCCGGGCGTGATGCACTTTCCACCCTCGACATCGACCATTCCATTCCGCCAGTTGCAAACGTACGAGGTGGCCGAGACACTGCCGTGCGAATGCTAAGGGAATTCCTCTCGAACAGACTCAATCGCTATCACGAAGACCGAAATCAAGTCAAAAACCCGGCCACGAGTGGCCTTTCCCCATGGTTCCACTTCGGCCACCTATCAACCGTTGAGGTTGTGCAAAACATTCTCGATAGAAATGGATGGATGCCCGATCTCATCAACGCCCCGCGGCGCGGAGCGAGAGCAGGTTGGTGGGGACTGCCCGAACCGGTCGAAGCGTTCCTCGATCAAATCATAACATGGCGAGAACTTGGATTTAACAATGCATACCACAATCCAGAACACAACCACTTCGCTTCCTTGCCCGATTGGGCCAAAATCACCCTCTCCGAACACGCCGACGATGAACGGACGACCTACACACTCAAACAGATACGAGAAGCAGACACTCACGACGAAATCTGGAACGCTGCGCAACGGCAACTTGTCCGAAAAGGAATCATTCACAATTACCTGCGAATGCTTTGGGGAAAACGTATCCTCGAATGGGCGTCATCACCCGAACAAGCTGCTGAATGGATGATTGAACTCAACGACACCTACGCACTTGACGGGCGCGATCCGAATTCCTACACGGGAATTTTCTGGGTCCTCGGACGGCACGACCGAGCATGGGGTCCAGAGCGGGCCATCTTCGGGAAAATCCGCTACATGTCATCTGAAAACACACGGCGAAAGTTCGATCTCAAACCCTACCTCCAAGAGTTTGGCCACTGAACACGAGGCGTTGGCATGGAATACACACACATCACCCAGGTCCCCGACGACATCGAGACCACCTTTGCCTGGCATGAACGAAAGGGATCCTTCCGAAGATTGATGCCGCCATGGGAAGAGGTAGAGGAAGTTCGAGCGGACCCAACCCTCGAAAATGGTTCCGAACGAATTTTCAGGTTCCCGATGGGCCCAATCAAACTTCAATGGATTGCAAGGCACAAAGGCTACAACCCACCACACGCATTCGCCGATGACATGATCAAAGGACCATTCAAGTCATGGTCACACGTCCACGCCTTCATCTCAAATGATGACGGAACCTGCCGAATCGAAGACAGGGTCGAATTCAGGGTGCCTCTTGGCGGCCTTGGCCGTCTGGTGGCAGGCAGAAGTGTTCGAAAGCGAATCGATCGAATGTTCAATGCCCGAGGCATTCGGCTGACTAGAGACATACAACGTCACAAGGAATTCAAGCACATGCCTCGGAAGAAGATTCTGATTGCTGGGTCTTCAGGACTCATCGGAAGGCAACTCGTTGCGTTTCTCGACACGGGTAATCACGAGGTCTGGCGACTTGTGCGAAGAACACCAGTAAAAGACGCCCAAGAAATCCAGTGGGACCCAAAGAACGGCACACTCGATGCAGCATCGCTGGAAGGTTTTGATGCTGTCATTCACCTTGGTGGCGCAGGCATTGGCGACAAACGCTGGAGCAAGAAACGGATGGAGTTCATTCGAACCAGTCGAACTGAAAGCACTGGCCTGCTAGCAAGGACATTAGCAAACCTCGAGAACAAACCTGAAGTGTTTATGATTGCCAGCGCCATTGGATATTACGGAAATCGTGGCAACGAAGAACTCACTGAATCATCGAAGGCGGGGGAAGGCTACCTCCCTGAAACATGCATCGCATGGGAAGCTGCTGCTCAACCGGCCAAGGATGCTGGAATTCGCACGATCCACACCCGCTCTGGAGGCATCGTGTTGGATGCAACCGGCGGAGGCCTTGGCCAAATGCTCCTCCCAGCAAAGCTCGGCGCTGGCGGACCCATCGGCCGTGGCCGACAATGGCTCTCATGGATTTCGATGGACGATGAAGTCTACGCAATGCACCATCTCTTGATGACACAATCGTGTGAAGGTGCCTACAACCTCGTGTCTCCAGGCATCGTTCCTCAGAAGCAATTTGCGAAGGTATTGGGGAAGGTTCTGCGAAGGCCTGCTTTCATTCCAACACCGCCGTTTGGCATATGGATCTTGTTCGGCAAGATGGGCGTCACGCTGACAACAGACAGCACCAAAGTTCTTCCCAAGCGATTGATCGACATTGGCTATCGATTCGAACACCCAACGCTCGAGCCGGCTCTCCGAGACACGTTGGGAATTTGGGATTGAAAATCGCTTCAAATCTTCGCATCCGTGAACAAATCGTTTGCCCTTTTCGATAAAACAACTTTCCAGACACAAACCGGAGAGTTGGTTAATTTGGACCTTTACGGGGGAACATGGTTGGCCCGATTATCAGCCCTGACGGAAACTCAGTATGGGATGGTACAAACTGGATTCCCATGGGAAAAAGCACAAGCCAAGACGCAAATGTGTCAGTCCAGGACAGTGTTATTAGCGGCGATGTGAATATTTCCATGAATAATCTTGACCAAATTAAACAAGCGTTTAGCCAGGTAATGAACAATCAGCAGCAAGAAAATACAATGTATGTTGCGGCGAAGGTGGTAGCCCCCACGAAGCAGGTTTGGTTCTTAGGGAGAAGGATTTGGGAACCAAAGGGGTTTGTTCTTTTGGTTTCTATTGCTTTTACTATACTGGCCATCATCACTACAGATTCGACCTTGGGGGGTTTACCTGGATTGTTGCTTGCTGGCTATTGTGTGAAAAGTGGTGATATTAGAGGTATTCCTGTATTCATGTTGAACATGTTGATCATTCTTATCGCGATATAATTAGTCGAAATCACTCGCAGAGAGCGCAACAACCATCCGCTCATTTAGGGGAGCACAAACACTTTGCGCAACCATCTGAAGGAATTCTTTGCCTTCATCATCGAGGGAATCATCGTTCGAAGCCATGAGAATCTTATCCTTATTCCAACTGCAAAGGGGGAATACTCCTTCAGTGCAAGTATCACAAGGGCGGTCTATTTTTTGTTGTCTCTTAGAGAGGGCATGCCTAGCAAGTAAAACATAGATTGCGAGAATAAATGAACGCAGGATCAATCCAGTGACATCAAACGGTGAAAACAATACTGGAGCGCCTATAAAAAATGCTGAACCAATTCCTAATCCTGTTCGAGCCAATGTTTTGAACCATTTTTTTTGATAATGCATTTGAATATACGGGAGTGGTGAGAGGCAAAACCCTGCAAACATTGTAACCTCCCAACTAATACCATAAAAATCCAGAGCGAACAGCATCAGTGTGCCGGCTACTATGCCGCTATACATAGAAACGCAACCCAAACAAAATGGGTGATTCATAATCCGAATTATATGGTGGTCATGAAATGAACAATCGGGATGGTGAGCACCCCACCGGTATTTTGAGAATTCATTAAAGAACTTAGAAAGACCTGGCGGTTGGGACAATCGCGGCACCTATCCGACTCTGAAAACGAGTAAAAGACTGTCATCTTTTGAACAACAGGCAACTTGACTCTCATGTTGCATCCAGACAAATGTTCGCCCTGCCGCCGCTTGCTGATTCATAATGTTTTGAATTTTATTCGCTTGATAAGTTGACTCGCAGCATCCTTTTTTCATTGCTACAACTTCATATCTGTGTGTGGGGTCCATCGCCGCTACTCCTGGCTGCATGCCGGGAAATATATACATGAGTTATTAATTGTATCTATTTTGAGATGTTTTCAAATGTCTTCAGGAGATAATCACGGTTCAGAGGTTCGAAACCCACATAGAGATCGAATCAACCACAGCATGTCCATGAAAATTGTAAAAGCATCAGTCGAGACTTGGTGTGAACAACGTCGATAGAGCAACTTGCATCTTCCTGTAG
>OCRI01000161.1_pt1 | contig 18570 bp, 18 predicted proteins | sample 1534641 | NCBI WGS metagenome assembly OCRI01 (sample SAMEA3275473, study PRJEB22092) | marine metagenome | reverse complement strand
CAAGTGGACCTGTAATGCTACCTTCTTGATTGACTGGTTGTTGACATTACGTGATGGCTTTTGGTGGAACGCTTGAAGGTGGTGATGGAGGGCCAAGAGTTGGACCTGATGTGGGACCTTTGGATGGACATAATGGTGGACCTCTTGGAGGACCGGTTGGTGGGCCAGATGCAGGACCACTTGGAGGACCCGATGGAGGACCGCTTGGCGGACCTGCAGGAGGCGTAGGAGGTGTGCTTTCTGTGGCAGCAGGTGCTGCGGCAGGAGGGGTGGGAGGTGGAGTTGGTGCCGTAGCTGTAGGTGTAGGCGGTGGCGTCAAAGCAGTTGCTTCCACCGGTGCTGGAGGGGTTACTTCTGCAACCTTCGGTGCTAAGGTGAGTAGATCAATTGGAGGTTTTTCTTCTTGAACTGGAGGCGATGAAACAGGTGCTGTAAGAGGTGTGGAAAGAAGCGTATCAGAGGGCGATGCCTCTGTGGCCGCTGTTTCCCATGGAGGTTTTCTTGGCCCATCTTCCTCAACATTTGCAAACGAACTGATTTTTGTTGAACCGCCTTGTGAATTTTCGCCGAAAAATGTGCTCATTTGTACTTCATTAGGATTGATGAGTTCTCTTTCTTGAGTGTTACCAAAATCGTCGAGGTGGTTATCGAAGGCTCCTACGAAAAGGCTTGATCCAATCGCATTCCCAGGTTTCCTTCCCTTTGCTTGTTGGAACTCAAAATCCACATCGTATGGGCCAAGCGACAGCGTTTGCCCTTGTCCATTAAGTGTGAAAGACCAATCTCCATCACTGAGCTTGAATGCGAATGAGAAAGACCGTGTTAAGCCAGGGCCAATGGATGTCACACCACTCACTGGCTCGATAGTCGAACCCGTACTTGTCTGAATTGTTGCCTCCAGTCCACCTACAGGAATAGCCGACTCATTGGTTAATTCAATGGAAACTTCGACGATGTCCTCGTCGTCATCATCAATCTCCATTCGTACCGATTGGAGAAGTGCTGTCAATGAACCCGCAGTTACAATATGCTCATCAGTCATAGCGCCCACCTATCCATCGTACACTGTTCTTCACTTTAAATTCAAGCGCGTATCGCTCGGCAAAGACCAATCAACTGCAGCAACTGTATGATTATTCACGTCGACTGAGGTTCTGTACTCTGAGGCTTTTGAACGAGCACGTAGAATATCTCTCATCCCAAACCAGATCACGCCGATGATTGGAATCATGTAACGCAGTTTGTCAAAAGCTCTTGGGCCGAAGTGGTGAAGTTCCAGTAACGTGCCATTATCATGAACAATTGCAATTCGGAGCGCGCGTTGTCCTAATGAGCGACCATAAGCACGGCCAGTATATTTCCAATACATCCAAAGCGATGTGAAGAAAATCACCCAAGTCATTGCGAATGAAAGTGCATAGCGCACATCCTCGAGAAGATAGGACCAACTTATGAGAACTTCAAGAAATGTAAAACGGCTTAGAAGATGAAGGACAAGCGATACTGCAACGACATCGAGTGCAAATGCAGTCACTCTTCTCCATACTGGAGCGATGAGCATGCCTTCAGGAGCGCTTGAGAGCGCTTGCTGGGCGAGTGTTCCGCCTTGGTATACGGTGACTGGGCTGTCCGCCATGGTGTTGCCATTCCCTGTTTATTGTTGAACTTGCGTATCAGTCATTAACCAAATGCCAAGCAAAAAGTCCACGCTCATCTGCCCAGTCAAGCCATGACCGCCATGTTGGATCAAAGCGGAGCGTTTGTGGATCTCCCAAAACAATGAGACCTCGTTTAGCACGAGTAATAGCGACGTTTAATCGCCGACGGTCGCTTAGAAAACCAACGATTCCGTCTGGATTCGAACGGACTGCAGAGAAGATAATCACTTCTTTTTCTCTGCCTTGATAACCATCTACACTGTTGATTTCTAATCCAGCATAGCGTTGCCCTTGTTCACGTTCCTTCTTCGAATCAAAGATATCGCAAAGTGCTCGGACTTGTCCGCTGTATGGGGTAATGATTCCAATTTGATCCGGTGTAACATCGCCTGGGACCAGTAATTCCTGGACTAGGCCATAGATCCGTGCTGCTTCTGAAGGGTTACTTCTGCTGCCACCTTCCTCTTCTTGAATCTCAGAACCTGTGATTGGAATGAATGCAAATGGATGGTCCCAATCTGGCCATAACACACCGGCTGGGGCAGGGCGTTCTTCTGCTGAACAACCGTCCTCAAGTTTGCCATCATAGAATCGAGCACTTGGGAATTCTCGAAGAACTGGGTGCATTCGATATTGAACTGTAAGCATATGTGATTTGATTCCAACGTCGATTAATCGCTCGAAAAGGGAACGACCTAAGCCACCTTCCTGAGCATCGTTCGAAATGACAGTTGGGGGAAGTTGGCAGTGATCTCCAACCAGAATGAGTTGCCTACATCCTTTGGAAATAGGAACCATCGAACTTGGTTCAATCGCTTGTGTCGCCTCATCCATGAGGACGATCGGGAAGCGGCGATGATCAAGAACTCGATGCCCTGTTCCGATATTCGTTGAACAGATGACTTGAGCATTATCGAGTACAGAAGCAATCATTTCTTTCTCGAGACGGCGAATTTCTTTCTTATTGTATTGAATATCTCTGTGCGCTAAGCCTTTTTCTCGACCTTTTAGCGTCGATAATGCTCGTTGAACGTCATCGTTCTCTTCTCGAATAATCGCTATTTCGTCTTGTTTAGGATGTTGTTCAAGTTGAGCATCAAGTGTTGCTTGACGCAGAGATTCTCGAACCTTGACTGGACGTCCAGTTCGTACTGCTCGAATACCAGCTTCAAGTAAACCTTCGAGAAGATTATCGACAGCGACGTTCGATTCTGCTGTTGCAAGGATGGGGCCTCTTCCTTCACGAGCAAGATGAGCCAGTGTAGCGACCGCTGTATGGGTTTTACCCGTGCCAGGAGGGCCTTGAATGATGGTCAACTTTCGCTTCAATGCAGCATCCATCGCCTCTTTTTGAGAGGGGTTAAGCATAACATTTCTCGGTTCAGCACGCTGAAACTTTCCAGAAATCTTTGGCGGAGATGAGGCGCTGTCTTCTGGATCATGGACCTGCCCCAGTAAGAGGTCTCTCAGTATTGTACCACGATCTCCTTCAACTGAATGGAACATCTCAAGGGCTTCTTGCATTCTGTCATGAGCAACTCGATTTGCACCTCGATCGAGCCTCCATGTTCCTTTCTTGAGATCCTTCGGCCGTTGGGTAACGACGATTTTGAGACGTGTTGGGCCTCGTTCGAGAACAATTCCTTCAATCGTTTTCTCGCCAATCGGTTTTGTTCGGCTAAGAACGACAATGTCTCCATGTGTGAATCTGTGTTGACCAATATGCTGACGATCTGGGCGTTCAAAGGTGAGGATGAAGTCGCCAAAGAGTGTCCCGTTCGGCCTCCCTTTCAATCCGATTAAGGCAAGACCTGAAGCCTGTAAACGATGATGCGACCATTTCGACCATCGTTCTTGAACAGTCTTTGTTTCCTGATCTAATTCTTGTTCGAGTAATTTGGAAAAGTGGTGGAAATGGTCCTGACCTCGGCGCCAAATACCCTCCTCCTCGCCATCGATATCGAGTTCGATATCCTCTCGGGCGCTGTTCATCCTACGAACCCTCCCCTTTTCGGCCATGTGAGTTCCAACTCGTGAACACATTTCATCCTATGGCGAATGAAGCAAACCTCGGTCGAGGGATGGTGATGCTTAAACCACAAGTGCCTACCGTGAAAGTAGGGCGAGAGTATGTTTTGGAAGCGTAAAGACAAGAATGAGGAGGATGAAAATTCCTGCCCGTTCTGTGGCGTTTCAAATGCTATGGATGCTACGACGTGCATCCAATGCTACTATGACCTAACCAAACCAGCACGTGATCAACACAACCCTGTTGAAACATCGATCAAGAACGATCTCCTCAGCACGCTCATGGAGGAATCTGATGATGACGAAGTGGAAGAATACTCTGTAGAGGCAGTTCTTGCCCTCGAGGATGTTACCGTCGATATTGATCAATACGATGACGCTGAAGATTCAGACGACTTCTCATTCATCGAAAGTGAGGGCCCTACACTTTCTGAAACTGTAGAATTTGAAACAGCAGAAGATGTTGAACTATCCACGGAAGATGCTCCTGAAATCGAAGAGCGATTTACTGTTCCTGAATCAAACCCGCTCGATGAGGTCGAAGAGCCCGTTCACACAGGACAAGGGCAATTGTTTTCTGAAACATCTGGCGAGGAGTCCGAGGTTGATTTCAGTGGAACCGTCGGACCAGACCCTGGAATTGTTCCCGATTTGCCTGATATGGATGAAGAGGAAGATTCACCGTTTGAGACTGCGGCTTTGCCCAACCTACCTCACGTCGAAGATGCTGTCGTACCAGATCTCCCTGAAGACGATGAGGAAGCTGAACTTCCTGAACTTCCCGAAGAGGAGGTCACTGAAATTCAGCAAACCCCGGTATTGCCGGATGAAGAAGAAAGCGTCCCTGAACTTCCTGACGATGATCTCGTTGAATCTTCTATTGAAGAGCCATCTGAAGAGGATGTTGTCACGCCAGAACCTCAACTCGGCCACAGAATTTGGCCATGGCCAGCCTCAACTCCGTACGATCACCGGGATATTCATCGCATCGTCGTTGAATCTCTTACTCTTGTTAAATCGGGTCGTGTACAAGAAGCTGAAGCTCAAATTGATGCACTCGGACCTCACTTGGGAGAGGATGTATCATTGCTGTATCATATTGGCCTTGTTCTCCAACAAGCAGGTCGAACAGAGCATCTCAATTGGATGCTTGAAATGGCTCGACGCGTTCATCATGAAGATGAAAGCGTCATGACCGCAATCGCACACTTATCTGCTTGAGGGATTACGATGGCAAGAACTCCTGAACTCCCTGGTTTGCAAGGAGGATTTACCTTAAGACCTGTTTCAAAGGCAATTCTTTCTTCGGTCATGGAAGCCTATGTTGAAGACCCTGAATCGGCAAAGGCAGCTCTTCCTTGGTTGCGAAATGACCGAGATATTACTCGCCAACTTTCCGATATGCTCCACGATCTAGAACATCTGTCCAATGCCGACCGGGTACATTTCTGGTCCATCCATGACGGTTCAAACTCGTTTATTGGCCTGATTGGATTAGGTGATGAAATGCAACTTCTTCAGTCCCATTACAACCTCGGCTATTGGGTTCGCAAGGGATTCCGCGAGAAAGGTATCGCTTCAACAGCAGTAGATTCGGTTCTTGGATGGCTTAATTCTCGTGGTGAAACATACAGGATTGAAATCACTGTGCATCCACGAAACACTGCTGGATTGGTTACTGCTGAACGCATTTGCAGTCGTTGGGAAGGTCAGATCATTGAGGAATTTATTGGAATTGAACTCAATGGAAAAACTGTCCCCCATCGAATTCATGTTATCGATCTGCCCAGGATGTGAGGCGGTTGGTGCGAACATGGTGCACGGTTGATACCGATGACCTACGGCATGTCCCTTCACACCAAGGACATCCCACTCGTTCAAAGACAAACGAAGCATTACCTGATTTTTCCCCGCAGTTGCAAGAAGGCTTTCGTCATTTCAAACAATGGATGGAATCAAACGAGAACGCTGTAACAATATTTGTTATCGCAGACCAGTGTGACAACAAGGAATTTGTTTCCACCATCCAAGACCTCGAAACGGCTTTTGGAGGAAGGGTCACCATTGGATGCCATGGCCTCACTCATCGAAGTTGGTCCGCTTGGCCAGAAGATTCAGAACGGTTCTCGAAGGATTTGAAACAAGCCACATCACTACTGAAAAAACACTTCCCTGATTCATTTCGCCCATGGTTTCGAGCCCCTGCAGGCTACATCTCAGACTGGATGGCCCCTCTCCTTTCACAACAGGGGTATACTGTAGATACGTCTGTGAATCCGAGTTGGCTTGTTCGAAAGAAGGCGAGTCCGTCTCAAATGCTGGTTCGCAAATCCATGGAATCACATGGTCTACTTGAACGACAATGGAAGACGCGCTTCTCCCTACCAACATGTGGGCCCGCTCAACACATTATGGGATTAAGATGGAATGCTCGTCAAGCATGGAAAGGGCTTGAGAAGCCCCTTGGAATTGATGATCTCCATCACATTGAAGATTCAAAATATGAACTCACAACGATTTATTGGCATATTCTTGACCATGCACGAAAAGATGGTCGCTGGACTCCACCAATCAAAGACTGGTGATGTCGGTTCTATCTGCTGAAACGCCGTAAGATTTCATTGCCTCATCGTAAACGGATGCTTCAATAGATCCTGCTCGAACCAAAGAAGATAATGCTGCAAGTGCGACCGATTCACCATCGATTTCAAAGAAGCGACGAAGTGCAGTTCGAGTATCGGAACGGCCAAAGCCATCTGTTCCGAGAACTGTGTATGGGGCATGAACCCATTCTCGTATCATTTCAGGTACAGCAGCCATGTTATCTGAAACTGCAATAATCGGTGAATCTCCCTCTGCGAATTGTGTTTCAACCCAACTTGTTCGTATTTCCTCTCCAGGGTGGAGGCGGTTCCATCGAGAAGCATCCATACCATCACGGCGTAATTCCCCGTATGAAGTTGCAGACCAGATTTCAGCTCGAACTCCAACCGCTTCTAATTTTTCAACAGCATCAAGAACTTGGAGCATAATCGGTCCTGAACCAATCAAGCGAACCATTGGACCATCGCCCTTTGGTGCTGATCGAAGTCGATATAATCCTTTGAGAATTCCTTCATCAGAACCTGCTGGTTTCGGTGGCATTGGATAATTCTCGTTGTAAACAGCGAGATAATACAGCACATCCACATCTTCATCAGACATTTCAACAATTCCTCGTTTGATGATTGTTGACAATTCGAAAGCAAAAGCAGGGTCATATGCGCGCACTGCTGGATTCGTATGTGCCATGAGCAGTGAATGGCCATCCTGATGTTGAAGACCCTCGCCATTGAGTGTTGTACGGCCTGAAGTTGCACCGACAAGGAACCCTCTTGCCCTTGAATCTGCAGCGGACCAGATCAAATCAGCAACACGCTGGAATCCGAACATGGAGTAAAAGATGTAGAATGGAATGGTTGGACTGCCTTGTGATGAATAGGAGGTTGCAGCTGCAATAAACGATGATAGCGCACCTGCTTCATTGATTCCTTCTTCCAGAATTTGTCCCTTAGCAGATTCTTTGTACTTCATCAGAACCTTGTGATCCACTGGTTTGTACAATTGTCCTTCAGGATGATAGATTCCAAATTCTGCGAATAATGGGTCCATACCGAATGTTCTCGCTTCGTCTGGAATAAGTGGCACGACACGTTCTCCAAATCCTTTCGTTTTCATGAGACCGCGCATCAATCGAACAAAGACCATCGTAGTGGAAACTTGACTTTTGCCTTTCGTGCCCTCATCAAAGTCAGCATAGACTGAATCTTCTGGAAGAGTGAGTCCAAACTTCGGTGAACGGCGTTCTGGGCAAGGCCCTCCCATTGCAACGCGGCGATTCTTAGCATATGCCACAACTTCAGGAACATCTTCTGGGCGGATGAATGGTAGTTTCTCCAATTGCTCATCTGTGAATTCAAGGCCCATAGCATCTCGAATCAAGCGTAAATCGTTTTCATCCGCCTTCTTTCGTTGATGGGTTGTATTTCTTCCTGCGAAAGCAGGACCAAGGCCGTATCCCTTGATTGTACGTGCAAGAACAACTGTTGGTTCTCCTTTGTGAGCACAAGCAGCAGCATAAGCAGCATGAATCTTAGCGAAATCATGCCCACCAAGATCTTCTGTTAATGCTTCAAGTTCTGCATCCGAATAATCAGCGACCATTGCCGTCAACTCTTCTCCAGCAAACAATTCCTTTCGGATAATCGCTCCTTCAGCAGTGAAGAGACGTTGCTCATCACCATCGACGAGGTTTGCAAGACGTTGCGCGAGAACTCCTTTAGTATCTCTTTCGAACAATGAATCCCAAGATGAACCCCAGAGGATTTTGATGACATTCCAACCAGCGCCACGGAAGCGTCCTTCCAGTTCTTGGACAATCTTGGAGTTACCACGGACCGGTCCATCGAGACGCTGTAGATTACAATTCATCGTCATAACGATGTTATCGAGTCCTTCACGACCTGCAAGAGCAAGTTCGGACAACGACTCTGGCTCATCTGATTCTCCATCACCCATTGTATACCATACACGAGAGAGCGTCGTATCAGCGAGACCTCTGTGGTGGAGATAGCGGTTAAAACGCGCTTGATGTATTGCAGTCATAGCGCCCAAACCCATCGAAACGGAAGGGTATTCCCAGAACTCTGGCATCAATCGTGGATGGGGGTATGAGGACAAACCTACGCCTTCAACTTCTTGTCTGAAATTCTCAATGTTTTCGTCTGTAAGACGGCCTTCAAGCCAGGCGCGTGAATAAATTCCTGGTGAAGCGTGTCCTTGCCAGTAGACGTGATCGCCCCAGCCATCACCATCCTTTCCTCTAAAGAAATGGTTGAGTCCAATCTCCCAAAGATGTGATACAGAAGCATAGGTCGAAATGTGTCCGCCAATTCCATCAAAGTATTTGTTGGCTCGAGTGACCAACATCATCGCATTCCAGCGGTTGATTGTGTGAAGGCGCTTTTCCATTTCAAGATCGCCAGGATACGCTCCTTGCATTTCTGATGAGATGGTATTGAGATAGGGTGTTGTGGTCGTATCGATATCGATGCCGCCCTCTTTTCCTGCAGCAATAGCAGTATGCAACAATCGTTCAGCACGTTGTGTGCCTTGCTGTTCGATGACTTGCTCCACCGACTGTTCCCATTCACGACTCTGAATAGGATCTTCATCCGGTAAAGCGTTGTGAGCGCCGGCACGTCGCACCATGTTCCCCTCGTGAGACCCTCGCGGAGCCATGCCTTGAACCCCTCGCTGTTCTCAAGATACATTTCCAGGTGCTTGGAAGACCTTCCATTCGCCTCCTCCATTCAGGAACGGGGCCTCATTTGAACCGATGAGCGACCAATCCTCGGGGGGGTTTGTATCGATATTTGGAGCGATAATAATGAATTTCACATTATCGAGATTTCCTCGTTGGAGCATCTGTTGCCCATCGAGTTCAATTTCCCAATTACTGTCAGGAGACCGCCAATGGCCTGTGATGTTCTTATCGCTATCAGGATCAATTTCCAACCTGAATGTATACAGCCAATGCATTGCTAAAGATTCATCATCGATGTAGAGGAAATCTTGGCCGTCTTGAATCTCTGCAGATACAATCTCTCCAGCCTCGTCCGTCCACATGGTTTGACCATGCAGACCTGCAAGCATTGACAGTGGAAGAACCAGAAGAATTGCGATGAACATTGGTTTTCGAATTGGAGCTAAATCGTACGAGCCTCGATGATTGAAAAAGTGATTTACCAGCATCAAAACTGGGATGCTGAGTGCTGTAAGATAACGGCCATTGTTGCCCATTGTGATCATGTTCTTCCACAACGGAACATCCCATCGATTCGCTTCATAGACCCATAACGAAGCAATCCACATCGTCATTATGATCATTCCACTGACAACAAATACTGTCAGAAATGTTGTTTGAGAATCTCGTGAACGGCGAATACTGAGAAGCGTTGGCATAAGGAAAGGCCATACTGCTAATCCCAACAAAAGATACAGTCCTACACCATCGCCAAAGGCCACAAGAAGGGCAAACATCCATTGTATTGGGTTTGTTTGCATTGCTTCGAATGATCCTCCTTGAACAAAGGATAATCCTACCATCGCTGTAATTGCGAGTGGTATTCCTATCGATAATGATTGCAATGGATTACGAGAGTAGTTCTGGAAGGCAGGAAGGAATCGATCAAGAAGAATCCAAGTGAAAAGAAGGCCCAATAAAGCCCACCCAACGTTGCTTGAGAGGCCTTTTGTCAATACCAATGTATGGACACTCGCAATGGCAAGAAGGACCCATTTGATGAGAGAGGCTCCTTCTTCCTCAAACATTTTCACCGATGCAACTGCGATTCCTGCAACTGCAAGAGCAACTGTTGATTCGGGATACAAGCGCCCTGTAGCAAAGATAAACGAAGGATGCAGCGAAAGTAATGCAGCGAAATGAGGCTTCCCCTTCCCAAGCCATAGTCCGATGCCAATCAATGCCATCATTGGTAAAAACGCAGCAAGCGGAAGAATCGATTCAGGATACATGTCAAGAATTTGCCACCATCCACGTTCCATCACTTTCGTATCATCAGGGTTACTCGCAAGCGGATCTTCAGGACGCACATCGCCCCATTCCAAATTTGGTGTTCCGTCATCATTGGATTCAAGCGCCGCAAGATGAAGATGGGTATCAAGGCCATAATCGCTGACAGCCATTGAAGAAAGGTGAAGAAGAATTCCAAAAATAAGCAAGCCCCACCACGGACGATTCCGTGGGTTTCTCAACTCGCTCATGGTCACAAAGCCACAGGGTTGGGTTCAACACTTTCGGATGTCTCGCCTTGTCATGAGCGGAATCTTAGATGGCATCAACATTCTCGACCTCTCGCGGATTCTAGCGGGACCATATACGGCTCAGATGCTGTCAGATCTTGGAGCAAATGTTACCAAAATCGAAGCGCCATGGGGTGACGATACTCGTGGATGGGGGCCGCCGTTCACAACCGATTTCGATGGAGAGCGGGTTGCTGCTTACTTCCTTTGTTGCAATCGTGGAAAATCGATCATCCAGATGAATTTGAAAGAGGAGAAACAGCGCCTAATTGAAATGGTTGCAAATGCTGATGTCGTTGTTGAGAATTTCAAACCGGGAACACTCGAACGTTTGATTGGAACGATCCCTAGTGACACAATTGTATGTTCAATTTCTGGCTATGGCGCAACTGGACCAAGACGAGATGAACCAGGGTATGATTTGGCATTGCAAGCGCGTAGTGGAATCATGAGCATCACTGGTGAAGCAGAAGGTGAGCCAGTAAAAGTCGGAGTCGCATGGATTGATATCATCACAGGATTGTATGCAGGAAACGCAATTCTTGCAGCATTGCTGGATAAGGAAAGAACGGGAAGAATTCGCCACATCGATCTCAGTCTTTGGGACTGTGCAGTTGCATCTCTTGCCAATCAGGCACAAAACGTCCTTGCAAGCGGAACTGATCCAAAGCGAATGGGTTCTGCACATCCGAATCTGGTTCCTTATCGAGCCTTTGAAGCAAAGGATGGGTGGTTTGTCGTAGCTGTTGGATCAGATGCACAATGGAACAACTTCTGTTCAATTTCTGGATTTGAAGAACGAACTGAATGGTCAAATAATGCTGGACGAATTGAACACCGTGAAGAGATTGAATCCAATATCCAAGACTGGATTCAGCACCATAATAGAAAGGATTTGGAAGAAATGCTTTCCGGCATCCCTTGCGCTCCAATCAACACTGTTTCTGAAGCACTCGCAGACCCACAAAGCGAAGCAAGAGGTGCTTTACTCACCGAGAATGAAGTGACGACCTTAGCCAGTCCACTTCGTTTCATGGACGTCCAAAACAACGACTAATCTTCGATCATATTGACAAGTTTAGCTGCTTCAACAACATCGCCTTCTTCCCACCAATCGACGGCGATGAAGGTTGGACGCTTCCCGTGTTGTTCGATGCACTCAATGGCTCTCTCGACCATGAAATCAACATCATTCGCTTCTGCAGCTCGCTGTGAGTCCGACAAACCTGCTTGATTCTTCAACCAATTATTCATGTGATAAACCGGTTGATTTGAATCGCCACGATGAGGATCACAATCCATTGATTCTGTATCGTCATTTGCGTAATCAGTGGTCCAACCAAATTCAAGGAAGTCGTGAAAGTATGGGTGTTCGGAATCACCAGATTGTTCCCAGAAAACAACCAGTCTTTTGTCCATATTGATCAATTCGATCAGTGTGGGCCACTCTGTATTCATGTCATGCACGTACATCATATCGGACAAACCTGCATCATCGAGTACGGTTTTCAAATGGTCGGCCTCAACATAATTTTCGACGAGAAGCGTGACAATATCTCGGTCTTCATCTTCCATTTCAGTCTCTAATGAACTCAACCAGTTGAGTGGATCGACCGCTCCATATGTGCATGGACTGAACACTTCATTGGAATTGCCATGGCAAAATCGTACGTTTGACTCGCTCTTATCTGCAGCGGTCAAATAATGCGTATCGAGCATGAAAGCTCGCATTCCAGCATTCCATTGCGCTTGGAAGCCTGTAAGATGATTGCTCGCTGGATAGTAGATGTTATCTTCATGTGTCGAGAAGGAATTGTGCGTTTCTGGGAATGTTACTTGATCATAGGTTCTGTGACAGAGTACGACCATACCATTGCAAGGAATTGTTTCGAGATATTCACATGTTCCATCATCTTCGTTCGCAGTTTCATCATAGTTATCTGCATCTGGATCTGTACAACCAAGAATCGGTTCTGGTTCTGGATAGACGCATGAGCCGTCATCTTCCTCTGCTTCTGAATTGTAATTCTCTGCTTCAGGGTCTGTGCAACCTTGAATCAATGACTGAACTTCCGCAGTATTATCGCTCTCTTCGTCCGAAGATTCCTCGAGGTATGTGCACCCGGGGGCAGCGAGCAAAACGACAGTGATGAACAAGGCCATGACTCGCATGGCACGTACTGGCAGTGAAGTGTCTTGAAAACTCCGCTTAGGATTCAATACAGTCCTCTGTTGTGGCAAGAGAGGGATTGGCTAATGTATCAGTAACATGCCATTTTGCTTCATGGAACCTTCAGATGCGGATGCTTCTCTGAACGTTCTGCTCGTTCACGTCTGGTATTGGCCTCACCTCGGAGGAGGTAATCAGCACGTTGAACACATCGCTCGACAACTGGTGAAAAGAGGGCATAAAGCGACCGTTTGGTGTGCGGATTTACCTGAGCATGATGAACAACAATTCGTTCGGGATGGAGTCGAAGTCATTCGGTTGCCTCCAAAGATGGTCCTTGCAGGTATTGACCCAGTTGTATCTGTAAAGAAATTGAACATGGATTTTGATGTTGTTCATCTTCATGATATTCTTCCAGTTCTGATTCGTCGGTCGTTAAAGCGCGCAAGGAAACTCAAGATTCCTGTCGTTACGACCTTCCACAATGATTACATCAAAACGGGTATGATTGCAAAGTCCTTCAAGGCACTTCGATGGGTTGTACAGGGGCGAAGAACGCTCAATACATCGGATGCACGTATTGCACTGACTCCATATTATGCGAACCATCTCAAGCAACGTGGAGTCAATGATCCAATCGATATCTTGCCAAATGGTTTCGAGCCTGTTGCCGAGGACCCTGTGCGCCCTGGCCTTCTTCCAAGCGATGCAGATCAACATCCAATCATGGTCTTTGTTGGACGATTAAGTGAGCAAAAGGGATTGGACGTTCTCATGGATGCTTGGGACAAATACTGTGACGCAGGTCCGCCTAATGCACGTCTTGCAATCGCAGGTTCTGGTGAACTCAATGAGTGGCTAGACCAACGTATTGCGAGCGCAAAACAACCTGAATCAATTCACAAACTTGGTCGTGTCGAAGACAGCGAAAAGAGATGGTTGTTTGAGAATGCAAAGGCCGTACTTCTCCCCTCCCGATTCGAAGGCCTCCCGACGGTTCTGCTCGAAGCAATGAATGCAGGGGCGCCTACAGTCATGTCCGATGTCAACGACTTGGGTCGATTAGTGACTGAACCAGATGCTGGCCTTTCGATTCCTCCTGGAGATGTGGATGCTCTGCTTGAAGCAATTGAAACCATACTCGGGGCCGATGAAGAACAAATCCAACGTTGGTCGACAAATGGAATAGAGGCTTCCAAGCCATATCTCTGGTCGACAATTACTGAGAATTTACTTGAGATCTATCGGCGGGTGAAAAAGTGACACTGCCCCGATTGGTTATCTTTCATTGCAACATGAGCCTACTTGGTGGAGCTCAACGAGACCTTATCGTCGCCTTACCAGAACATGCCAAACGATGGGACATTACCATGGTCACACTCAACGCACCGGAACTGCTTGTGAACCGATGCAAAGAACTTGAAATCGAATTAATCACTCCGTTACTACCTTGGAAAGAACCTAGTGGTGGACTCAAAGAGATGACTGCGGCATCAGGACGGTCTGCTCGAAAGGCTTGGAAACGTCTCCTTCCTTCTCTGGAAAAACCACTCGAAGAAGCCGATGCTGCTTACATCATGGTCGGGGCTGGTGGACTGGAAGTCATCGAGTTAATTCCAAAATCGCTGCCTCTCTATGTTTACATCCATGAACGAAACAAGGGGATCTATGATGACGTCTCTCATCGAAACATGGATGGCTCATTCAAGCGTCCGATGTTAATCACAAACCTTGCTCTTTCCTACTTACGCCGATGGGACAAAAAATGGCATCGCTTCTTGTGGAATCGTCCAAAGACAATCGTTTCAGCAAATACGCCAACCAGCGCACGAAAGCTTGCGGCAGCGCACAAATGGCCGGCATTGAATTCATGGGTGGCTGGAGAAACTGGATTTCGAGATGATGCAAAAAGGCCCGCCGGTGTCGGTGTTCTTTGGCCTGCGATCGACCCTCAAGCATGGCCTGTTGAACCCACTTCTGAAGAACAACATGCGTGGACTAAGTTTGAACTTAAACCAACCAAATCATACCTTATCACCATTGGCCGAGCGTGTTTCATGAAGGGGGGTTTCGAAGCGCTAACTGTTGCTCAAGCAAGTTCAATGCCGCTCGTTCACGTGGGTGGTGGTGAGACTGAAGCCATGAAGAAAAAGGCAACAGAATTGAGTGTTGAACTGATTGTTATGCCACGAATCAATGACTTGGAGCTTGTTGCATTGGTACGTCATGCTCACGCTCTCATCGCTGTAGCGCGAACAGAAGGATTTGGCCTAACACCAATGGAAGCGGTGATGGTCAATACACCAGCACTCGTTGTTGATGAAGCAGGCTTTACTCATACGATTACAGATGGATGGAATGGGCGAAGACTCCCTTGGCCTACCGATGAGGATTCTATTCAGCAATGGGTTGAAGCAATCGAACAGGCAGGTTTGGAAACCAATCGTGAACAATGGTCAAAAGCAGGAAGGGAACGAATTCTTGAACGCTTTAGTTCGAATCATCAAGCAGAAGGATTGGCTCGCGGATTAGCAACACTTGATGTTCAAGTTGAATTGACTGATCTAGAGATGTTACCAGGTCTTGATCCTGCGTAATTCATTAGAATGAGAACAAGGAGGTTTGACCTCCTTCTCTGATGAGGTTTCCTTTCCGCAATGCATCGAAAGCAGCATCCATTCTTCGTTGACTAAACTCGCGTTCTTCTTGTAAGAATTGAGTTAGTCCTTTGACATCGACTGTACCTGGTTTGAGATCTTCTGCATCAACCTCATTGCAAGGATGGTTGAGGAAAATCTCTCGGATTTCATCGAGCCGTTCGGGGACCTCTTTGCCTTTTTCTTCGCATATTGCTTCGATTGTTTCAAGTGATTTAATCAGTTTAATTCCAGTTTTTGGACCTATTCCTTTCAACCCTGGATGGAAATCGGTACCGATCATTATGGCCAAATCAACGAGTTGTTCACGTGTTAAGTCGTGCGTAGAAAGCAGTTCTTGCAAATTGATTTGTTGTGCCTTCACAGTTCGACCATGTCGCTTACTGCCATGACTCATAAGATTACGAACGAGGATTGGACTCCCATAGAGAAGTGCATCCCAGTCTTGAGTTGCCACGATATCGAGTTGGCCTTTGACAGCCATTACCGCTGCTTGACCTTCGCCTTCTGCCGCAGCATCGACCCAGCGAACACCGAGTAAGTCGAGCATTTTCTTGGTGTCATCGATCATCTCGGTACTGTAATGAACAATACGTTGCGCCATTTTTTGAGCGGTCTGGTAATCTCCATCTTCGAGTGCTTGCTTGTGAATAGCCTCTGCTTCTAACCGACGCTTTCGACGTGCTGCAAGTTCATCCGCCTTCAATTCAGGAGATTGTCCATCGAAGATAAAAATAGGCTGGATACCCATTGAGAGCATGGATGTTGTTCGATTAAGAATACCCATCAAATGAGCTACGACGCGCCCTTTTGAATCTCGCAATGGCCCGCCATCACCTGTTGGTGAACGATCTCGAATCGTCGTAAGAAACTGAAAAGCCGTAAGAAACGCATCAATTCCAACACGCTTACCGCGAAGTTCTGCAAGATTAATCTCCTCAGGTGTTGTAAGGTCCTTTAGATTACAGCCCATAACATTCTGTTATCGTCGAGGGTATGTCATGGTTCGTATGCGGTGCCGTGAAGAACAAGCACGCTAAGCGCAGTGTATGGGGGAGCATATTGTAGCCTTACGAGGTTGGCATCCAGCTCTCGCTCAAGCCGAAGTACGGTCGCTCTTTCCAAACAGAAATATCCAGCCATTTGCTTCACCTCGACTCATGCAACTTCAACTCAATGAAGAGGATTTACCGAACATATCAATCTCATCAGGTATTGAAGCAATCTTCAATAACGGAGAAAATCATCCTTTCACCGATGTTGAATCCATACGTTCGATTATCAAATCCCATTTGGAACTCAATCCACCCAACGATGAGTCGTGTGCTGTTGTTGCATGGAAGCACGGCCGAGGCATCGAAGGTGTTTCACGTTCAGCATTCGCTGGACGTATCGGTGGACTGTTGTCTGCAATGGACGCAAAAATCGATTTGGAACATCCCCAACAACGATTTGGAATTCTTTTTGATGAACATTCAAACTCAGTAACGTTTGGTTGGTTACAAGGCACGGGACCAAAAGGCGATGAGAGCGTTGAACGACGAGCAAGTCAACGCCCTTTCTTCAAACCTGTGAGTTTGGAACCAAGACTTGCGCGATTAGCAGTCAACCTCGCCGGTGGACCTTTGCAAAAAGGCGCAATACTCGACCCAATGACTGGAACTGGTGGATTTGCAATCGAAGCCGCATTAAGTGGAAGAAATGTTGTTGCACTTGATCTCGATGCTGAGATGATTGCTGGAGCTAAGAACAATCTGGAATGGTCTGGATCAACGGCAAATGTATTCTTTCAAGGAGATGCTACGGATGTTAAGGCATCGATTCCAAACGATGGTCCTCAAGCATTTTCAGGTATTGTTCTCGACCCTCCATATGGAAGGAATTCACAAGGATCTCTTGATCATGAAGAGCTCCTCAACCAGACTTTACTCAGTTGTTCAGCAGTTGTAGAGAATGGCTCCCTCGTCCTTATTCTACCAAGTGAACCCAGAGAATTGTGCTTAGAGAGCGCTCTTGCTCCTGAAGAACGTCCTCAATTAATTCATTTTCAATGGTCTGAACTTGAGCAGCTCTTGTTGGATTGCAATTGGAAGTATGAGGATGCATGGTACGTGTTTGTCCACGGCAGTTTAGGACGCGTTGTCATTTACGCATCAAGCGTTCCTCAAGATTGAGTAATGCAATTGCATCATCTTCAGTGGGTTGAGGAAACTGCGATCTGTGAGGACAGCCATCATCGAGTATTGCCTCGTCTTTTGGATTCAAGACAATTGGATATTTTCGACATCCTTCTGGGCGTACTTCATACACTGAACAAATTCCTTCAGCACTCGTTTCGGAGGAAGTCGTCAAAAGAAATACGCACGCTCGTGTTGTTTCATCATTAAGCAGAGTCAACACACCATTATGTTCCCACGTGAACGTTTCAACCGCCATTCCGGTACGGCGCGAAAGGCGCTTTGCTTCCGAGATTGTCAGAGGCATTGTTGTTTCACGACAACAAGCAGAACAGCCCATTGGAACACATGGAAGCTGCTTGACCATAGAAGCCTCTGCCTTTGCTTCGCTTTTGAACATCAGGGACAAAACGAGGCTCAAAATAGGATTTACAATGGTAAATCGGCAGGTGCGACTCGGTGAGAGAACCGTTCAACCGATCCATTTTCTCGAACGATGAACTTTCCAAAATTCCACTTAATGTCTGCAACACCGTTTTCATCGAGAACGTTGCAAAGTTCAGCATACAGAGGGTGACGGTTTTCTCCATTAACATCGATCTTCGCCATCATTGGGAAAGTGACGCCATACGTTGATTCGCAAAAGGTTTGAATCTCTTCATGCGTCCCTGGTTCTTGTGCTCCGAACTGATTGCAAGGGAAACCGATGACGACCAAGCCGTCGTCTTTCTTGGATTCATACAAGGCTTGCATTCCTTCGTACTGTGGAGTAAAGCCACATGCACTGGCTACGTTCACGATCAGAAATTCGGTTCCACCGAGTTGCTTCAAAGATGTAGTCTCGCCTGTTATTGTTTCAAATTCGATATCAAAAAGTTCGCCCATAACCATTCTAACTGTATTTCATTGATGAACATGTGGTTTCTTGAAAAACGAAGCAAATGCTCTTGAAGTATCGGCTTGTGGTCGAACCATGCAAGTGCAAATGGAAACCTCAGCAGGAAACATCATGATTG
>OCRI01000160.1_pt1 | contig 18611 bp, 14 predicted proteins | sample 1534641 | NCBI WGS metagenome assembly OCRI01 (sample SAMEA3275473, study PRJEB22092) | marine metagenome | reverse complement strand
CCCCAAAGTTCTCCATGGTCTCCATCCTCCGTACTCAATCCTCGACATGTCCGCCATTTCTCCTGATGCACACCTTGCTGCATCATAACAGCAGGTTCCTTACTCTTGAGAGTAAGTGCTAGAATCAATCCAATAAGGAGGAGAACTCCACCACAGATTGCTACAAGAATTCCACCCAGGGCTGCAAAGAAACCACCGACTGCTTCACCAAGTTCATCAGCGGAATCGACGATGTATACTGTATGTCCTGAAGATACTGACCATGTGTAAGATCCTCCATAGTCATCGAGTAATCCTACACCGCCTACGCTGTAATAATCATCGACTCCATCGTCCTCGTTTGGCTGACCCCAATCACAACCACCGTAATACATATCATCGCCGTCATCATCAAGGACCTGCATTTCAAATTCATCGCAGGGAACGCTTTCACTTACCCATACTCCGAAGCCAAGTCCAGAGTCACCTGCAGAGAATGAACCAGATGTACCTGAATCTACGTTTTCTTCGGTGGGGTCAAAATCAGCCGCAACTGCTCCCCCAACAATCATTACAATTCCAAGAACTGTAATTACTCCACCGATGATTAACAATACTTTACCTGCTGTGTGCATGGTATGGCCTTAGAACAGGCAGGATATATACGTGCTGTAGAAATTTACAACAAGATTATTCTTCTTTCGTCTCGAGTTCTGTACCACCAGTCGATGGGAATGAGTATGGTTCAACAACCGTATCACTCGGCATTGATTGAGTAACCTGGCTCGTTGAAGAAGTACTCTGTTGAATCACAAACTGTCCGTCTTGATTCATCATCATTGGCTGGACATCTTCATCCTTTAGAGTGAAGACAAGGATGGTTCCAACAATGAGGAATATAATTCCACAGCAAAGGGATCCAACTCCTCCAAGGAAACCAATGATTGCAATACCGACCTCAACACCAATATCCCAATCGTCATCACTTACAACGTAGACCGATTGATTTGATTCGAATGTGAACGCTCCAGTTCCACAAGCATAACAAGCTCGACCTAATTTAATGAATGAAGTATTCTCATGATAGAATTCTTTGTTATCCGGGTTTGAATCACATCCATCAAATTCTATAACTTCGTTATAGAAATCTCCTTCAAGATAATGCCCATCGCTTGACCATTCAGAACGAACGATGTCAGGCTTATCGGTTACTGTGACACTTGTTTGCTCACAGTGATCCCATGTACCGTCATCATTGGCATCAACGAACGATCCCTCTACGTAGAAAGTGAAACCAAAAGCGCCCTGGCCATCCTCATCATTGACCATCAATGTACCATTTGTGACATCTTCCAGAGCAAAAACAGGTACACCCTCTTCAATGTCATCAACTTGAGAAATACCGAGTGCAAAGCCTCCAATTCCTACAAGAAGAAGGATTCCTCCGATGATCAGGCAAACCTTGGCACGTGTGTCCATAGAAATCCTACGGAAAGGACCTTTTTAACGCCATAGGGACGATTCATGTGAGGCGTCCCGAATAGGTCTCAAGAGTTGATAACTCAATCAAGAGTAATCTTTCTCTTCATCTTTGCCAGCCATGACAAAGTGCATGATGATCAATGCAACACCACCGATGTAGAGCAAGAGCGCTACGTAATCGAATCCGTTGTCAAAGTTCATCCACCAGCCCATGTATTCTTGGTTCTGGACGATTGCACTTTCCATGTCTTCTGCATCATCATCTTCAATCTCTGAAGACAATTGAATTTCAAACACTGGTTGTAAGTCTGTCATGTTTGGTGCTGAAGCCATATCAAGTCCAGTTCGTGTGTCCAGATAGAATGTTGAAGTTGAAGAACCTGAAATAATGAGTCCAGAGATATCTTCAGACATCATTGAAATTTCTGTTCCAAAGTATACAGGCAGAGCAGGTGTTGTTGCGTCAAGGAGTGTGAAACTCTTGATCAACTTCGCTGTGATTGGGTTTGTAGTTGGATCGATGCTTGCTGTGCATTCGTCAACAGGAATTCCCTTTACTTCACCAGTTCCATCGCAAACAACTGCAGTGACTCCATAGCCACCAGCGTTAACCATGTCTCCACTTCCAGTAAGGAAGCCTCCAGTCGTCTCATTGAGGTTGACTGGACTAACAAGTCCAAAGGTTGCTGCGAACATCATATCGTTTCTCCAAGAGAGTTGATTTGAACCATCTTCGCTGATTGCTTCGCCCTTGTCGCAGTCAGAGTTGTGTCCAGTGCATTCTACGTAGATCGAAGCAGGACCAGTGGAGATTCCTCCAGATCCGAAGTAGGTCTCGTTTGTTTCAAGTTTGGACCATCCCAAGGAAGGGTCAGTAACATCACCAGCAACGAATGCGCTGACAGGGTCTCTCCATCCAAAGAGCCAGTTGTCAAGAGGCATGGTCATGTATTGACCACTACTTCCAAAGGTGTCAACCAGGAATCCAGGGACGAAATCACCGTAGATCACACTCATCATGAGTGTTCGAAGAGCGTTTGCTGCATTAGCATCAACACCATACAGTGCTTGAATTGTTGCAGCGTTCCATTCCATTGGAGCACCTGGAGCCATTGTTGTAAAGTCAATTGGAGGCGTCATACCTGTGAGTTCACCAAACAGGAAAATCGTAGCACCTGTTGCTGTTGTTAGACCGAGAGGTCCGTAGAGGATGTTACCAGAAACTGCTGCATCAAGTGCGATTGAAGGAGCGCCTTCTGATGCTGGAACGAGAGCTGTTCCCCAAGCACCGCCAAGGTTCAGACTGTTGTCAAGGTAACCGCCATTGAGTGGGTCTTCTGCTCCAAAGGAGGTATTGACGAACAATGAAGCTGTCATATCACCGCTTCCGCCAAGAAGAATCATTGGTAATGAACTGGCATCGGTCATCCAACTTCCAGCCCATGTAGCAACTGCTCCATAGGTTGCAGGATCAAGTCCGTAAGCACTCATAGCATCAGATCCCATTCCAAGGAAGTTTGCAACACCGAATTCTGTTCCGTCTTCACTAATCTCGAGAAGACCTGTGATTAGGTCATCACCCGGTGTTCCAAAGAGAAGGGTCATCGCCGCTGCGTTATCCATTGTGATACCGAGGTGTGCGAGACGTGTGGATGCATCAACTGAAGTTCCAGTTGCATTGAGCATCCAAGCTGAATCGCCGCCACCAAGAGTAGCGAAGGTCAACCCAACTCCAGCGCACATTGCCCAATCTCGGGCAACAGTAGTTGCGTCGTCTGGACCAGTATACTGCCAAATACTAGCACGTATGGAAGCATTTGCTACGTCGAGATGATCAGTTGGGTTTGTAGGGAAGGAACTGCAATGTCCAGCGAGCATAGTTGTACCAAGTGAACCTGTGAGTGAAAGATTTTCACCGCCAGGACCCATTGCGTCATAGAATGCATAGCCCATGTTGGCATCTGAGAAGTTAGCAGCGAAATCCTCACCTAGGCCAAATACAGTGGCGTAAGGAGATCCAGCACTAGGCTCGAATGCTGCGTCATACCCAGCCCAGAAGTTATCTGCGACTGCACCTGGAGCGGCATCAGCAGCCATTTCTGGATCCATTCCGAAATTCATCTCTAGAACGGCTGCTGAGTAGTCAAGGTTGGCCGTCATAGCAGCAGCAGTTGGTGCTCCAGCATAGAGACTTTCAAGGTCCTTAGCAAGCATACCTGCAGTAAATCCAGCCTTTGTTAAGTCCATGATTCCATTAATTGCAGTTCCTGTTGCTCCAACAACTTGAGGTTGGAAAGGAATGTTGAGTTGAGTGATCATTGTATCACACGGATAGAGGGTATCTGCTGAACAGGAGAAAGCATTTGACTCGTCGTAGGTCAAAGTACCTGCTGATTCATTGAATTCAATGATGTTACGAGTTGTTGTAATATCATAGAGGAAAGGTCCAACCTTTTCGTAGGTAGGTTCATCTCCACTCATGACTTCATCGAGATTTGTAAGATTCCATGCGTAATATGTCTTTTCAGAAGTACTGGTTGACCAGTCTTCTTCTGCAGTAGTACAGTCGCTGTCTGCACAAGCTGAGTCATACGGATATGTCTCAAAATTGTCTTCTACTGCGTCTTCTACCATGCTTGTTGCGATCGGTGCTAGAACAACCAAATTCAATAGAATCATGACTGCTCCGGCTATTAGTTTTTCATTTGCCATAGGTGTTCCCCAGAACACCGGGTGATGCTTAAACTACTTAATCTTGAGAGGCAGAATACCGTATGGCAGTACCATAAGCAGTGAATTCGAATGCAGCGGTCTTGTCGTCGCCTTTTGACTTCTTGGAAATCATTGCGGTTTCGACACGGAGATTGATGACTTCATCGAAGCCAGATTGGATAGCCTGCATCCTTAGTCGGTGGATGACAACTCGACGCCCATAGGTCAACATTTTGTCATAGGAATTAATTTTACCACCAAATAAATTTTTGATCCCACCCATAAGCATTTGCCACCACGAAGGGCCAACAGAAATACTCTCCATGACAAGCGAAGATGAAGCAATTTGACGTGCTTGACTCGGTTTTGAAAGGTTTGTAACAGGATTAGTCCGTCCCTCTAAGGCCTTTTCTTCAGTATCGAGTTTGAGCAAGAGTTTGTTTTGGTGAAGGTTACCAAAGACCAATGAACCAATGTAAACAAAAATTGGTATGCCTAAGAAGAATAATTGACAAAACAGAGCGCTTTCTCCAGCCATGCGGATCGCCTCACTCGACAGTTACTGCAGTTCCGTATGCGAAAAGTTCAGCAGCGCCGCCAGCGACTGCAGATGTAGCAAATCGTACGTTGACGATTGCATTAGCGCCACGGCCTTGAGCATCCATCATCATGCGCTGTAGTGCTTCGTTACGAGCTTCTTGCAAAAGTTCAGTGTAGGCTTTTAATTCCCCACCGACCATGTTCTTGAGGCCAGCCCCGATATCCTTGAAGACGTTCTTTGCTCGTACGGTTGATCCTTGGACAAGTCCAAAGGAACCAGTGATGAGTTTTCCAGGTACAGTTTCAGTGTTTGACAGATGCATGCCTTGGGACATATCCACAATTAAGGTGTGATGGTTTATGTAACTATTCCACTCTCAATTACAACAATGGTTGGTTCCTTAACCATTCCAAATCAGAGATGTAGAGTTGACGTATATCATCAAGGCCAAGAACAAGCATAGCCAATCGCTCAAGGCCCATGCCCCATGCACAAACAGGAGAAGTGATTCCAAGAGGCTCGGTTACCTCCGGACGGAATATACCTGCTCCACCAAGTTCGAGCCACTTACCTTTCCATTTGACTTCGATCTCAAGACTCGGTTCAGTATAAGGGAAATAAGCAGGACGAACACGAACTTCAGGGTAACCCATCTTTGCATAAAATGTCTTGAGGGTGGTGACAAGCATCTGGAGATTTGCACCAGGCTCCATGATGATTCCTTCAATTTGATGGAATTCAGGAAGATGTGTACGATCGATTGCTTCTTTTCTAAAGACACGATCAACTGAAAACACTCGACATGGCTTATCTGGATTGGCTGCAAGATGTTGAATCGTGTTTACAGTTGTGTGCGTTCGCAACAATGCACGCTTTGAAACATCCTCAGAAAACGCTCCTGACCAACCGAGAGAACCCGTGTCTCCTCCATCCTCATGAATCGATTTCCACTTACTAATGAGTTCTGAATCAAGTTCAAGAGATGCTGGATTTTCAAGATAAAATGTGTCTTGCATCTCTCGTGCAGGGTGGTCTTGAGGGATAAACAATGCATCCATATTCCAACCTGCTGTTTGGACATAATCATCAACCAATTCAGAAAAGCCCATCTCTAAGAAAACACGCCGAATCCGTTCGATCAATTCTTGCATCGGATGAGAACGCCCAGTTCGTGGAGTCGCTGATTCAAGCGTTACATCGAAAGCTCGAATATCCGCATCTTTCCATTCACCAGATTGGAGCAATTCGGGAGTGATTTCAGCAACCTGTTTCTTTTCTTCTAAATCCGAAGAAGATGTTTGAGCGCCTTGTTCGGTTAAACTCCAACTACGCAAACGGATTTCAGTTGTTTCTATGAGTCCTTTACGGCCGTTGAAATGTTTGAGCAAACGTTCACTCAAATCTTCTTCATCAGCAGGAAGACTTGCAAGGAACATTGTTCTTGACTGCAATTCAGTCTTTACTTTAGCAGGATCTTCGCACCCAAACACTCCGTCATTAAGTTGAACATCGAGTTTCTTCAAGAGACCAACCCCCGGTCCAGCCTCATGTCTTTCGAAGGATGCTTGTAATTTCTGCATTGTCGGTTCGTCTTGGGCTTGAACCCATCTCCATAACCTGGATTCCAGCAAGCCGTCAGAGACTGCTTGTCTTCCTTTATCAGCGAGTTTTACAGTGCGTCGAACAAGTTCATTCACGCTGACAAACCCTTTGTTTGAGAGTCCATGGCCTGCTCCGACAACAATTGCTTGGTCGGTCCAACCACATGCCTTCATGACATCTTCAAGAGACCATGTATGAGTAGGTTGCTCGAGCATTGCCCGTAGCATCCTACGTTCTGGATTTGATAACCCAGATGATTCGGTCATAACGTTTCCACCCCCTCAAAGGGTTTCAATTCACCGCTCAGTTTCAGACAAAAGTCTCAATCATCGTCTGTATCGAACATAGCAAGGAGATTCAACACTTCACGCTGACGCTCTTCCATAGCCGTTCGTTCCTTCTTAGGAACATCTGGATCTTTTAATGCTTCAGAAATCTGTTCGAGTTCAGCCCTTGCTTCATCACGGGACTTTTCCAATTTTCTGCGTTCCCTCTGCATCTTACGCTTAGCAGTTCGTTGTGTTGTAGCTTCTGCCTGAGTGTAGACGCTGTCAGAAAGTTCGACTGATGTTGGGTATGGGATGTTGATGTTCTCCTTACCGAAGCGTTCATCCACGTTTCGTAGAAGCCAATCTTTTGCAACCCATTCGTCGCTGTAGTCTTCAACCCATGTGTAAACACGGAAGACCTTAGCAAAGTCTCCAAGTTCGTTGAGAAGGATCCGAGGTTCTGGACGGTCGATGACAAAAGGACATTCCTTTGCAAGCTGGAGCAGAGTGTACTTTACGTGGTCAATATCCTCACGATAGTCAACACCTACATCGAGAACGACGGATATTCGACGAGCGATTCCATCGCCTCCACCACGAGCGTGGTTGATAATCTTGGATTGAACAAGTGTGTTGTTTGGAATAACCACCAAACGCTCATCTCTGTCGAGTACCTTCGTTGAGAGAATACCAACTGAAACTACTGAACCGAGGGTTTCTTCCACTTCGATTCGGTCTCCAACTTCGAATGGTCGGTCGATTGAAAGAAGGAATGAGTTGACGATGTTCCCCAGAGTTTGTTGAACTGCCAAACCAATGATCAATGAGAAAACTGCTAGTGAGGCGAGAATACCTAATAATTCGATACTTAATTGGTCCAGAGCGAAATACAAACCAGCAAACCAAACAACGGTCCTAAGGAAGAAGACAATAATGGAGTTACTACCAGAGACTGTAACGCTTCCTTGTGCACTGAATCGATCCATAAGCACTGGAATCAAATGCTTGATTGAAACGCTTAGAATAGAAGCGCTTAGAATGACGTAATAGGCAGCAAATATTGGTTCAGTTGTGTCAAATGTTGTCCCGTCAGTGCCAAGAATCCATCGAATTGTAAGTTGAGCGCCAAGGGCGATAATGAAGGCATAAGTTCGATTAGCAAGTGGTCTGTGAAGATGGTCATCCCAGTCGACTTCTGTTGATGTTACGAACCTCCACCATGGGCGTATAATGAGGTACTTAGCGATTAAAAGCCCGAATAAAATTGCACCGATTGCAATAGAAAGACGAATATAATCATTGAGTGCGTTTACATCATCGATGTATCCTTGAATGTCCATAACCAAGCCTTCTCTCATGATTTGCCCCCGAATAGACATATAAAAGCATGATACCTATTACAAATTCCGAATAAGTTTGAATTGCGAACAAATTCGCAAAATTATTGATGGGGAAGGAGACAACATCAAAGAGTCGAGCCATGAGACATGGCCATGTCGGAACACATTGCTCAACCAACCAACATAAATCTCATCAATTCTTCCTTTTTAATTGGAACACCGATTTTAGCCGCTACGTCTCTCGTTTACTATTCCATGAACTACGGCATCTCTTGGTTTGAACCTGTTATTTTCTTCTTCTTTTATTTTGCATCTGGATTATCCATTACTGCTGGTTACCACAGATTGTTTAGTCATCGCACTCACAAGGGCGAATGGCCACTTCGTTTATTCTATGCATTATTCGGGGCTGCTGCATTCCAAAACTCTGCAATTAAATGGTGCAGTGACCACAGACGACATCATCTCAAAACCGATGAAGATGAGGACCCTTATTCCGTAACTGACGGATTCGTTTGGGCTCACATCGGATGGGTAATGGTCGACCAAGGTGATGAAATTGTTGAACATGTAGAGGATCTACAAGCCGATAAAATCCTCGCATGGCAAGACAGACACATATTCCTTATTGGGTTCCTTGTTGGAATTGTATTACCTGGGCTCGTTGGATTTGCTTTACTCGGCAACATTCACGGTCTTCTCGGTGGAATGATCTATGGAGGATTCCTCCGCGTTGTTGTCGTCCACCACGCAACGTTCCTCATCAACTCAGCAGCTCACACATGGGGCACCCAACCATACTCCACAGCAAATACTTCCAAGGATTCACCACTGCTTTCTTTCTTTACATTCGGAGAAGGATACCACAATTTCCATCACACATTCCAAGCAGATTACCGTAATGGACATCGCTGGTACCATTGGGATCCATCCAAGTGGTTAATTCAATCCGCCTCTTGGTTCGGGTTGACAAAAGATCTTCACAAGATTCCAGATAAGTCAATCGAATCACGACGTATGAAAGCAACCTTCGAACGAAAGGTGGAGGGACAATACATCGAAAGTGATTATCAGGAGAAACTATCGGATTGTGTGTCCCAACTTCGAAAGGGATTTACCGACCTCATGGAACGCAGAAAGGAATTCAAACAGGCTAAGAAGTCCAAAAAACAACAGAGTAAATCCAGTTGGAAATCCATGAAAGAGGCTCATAGAAACAGAATCAAGCAATGCAAGATGAAGATTGCTGAAGCAAGAAAGGAATTCAAAGTCCTCATGGAATCCTTGAAAGAAAAGCGAAGCAATAAGCCTGTTTCCGCTTAATCTTCAGACTCGATACGCTCAACAGCGACACACGGAATTGTGTGTAGGCAATCCTTGTCCAATTCCATATCGGACGAATCAACAAGAGGTTGCAGGTCACCCATGTCAACCAGTAAACTTGGTCCTGCTGCAAGGTAGTATACAGAACCAAGACCGTCTCGTGAATTCTCAGCACTTGAGTTCGCATTCGTAGCACATTCACCAGTACATCCATCTGCAAAGGCTACGTAGACACGACCTTCACGATCGATGTGGAGATCATTGAAGTCAAGCAAATTACGGTTGGAACCTCCAATATCACGACAGTCACCAGAATTCAGACAAATTGACCCGCGTTGGACTGGGTCATCAGTAACTCGGTATGTGTGGAAAACGGGTTCGTCATCCAATGCATTGAGGCTGAAGGTGATGTAAAGATGGTAGGTTGCATTATTCGGAGCATAGTGTGCATTCCCATCCCATGGATTCCCATCTAAATCAGATTGATTGAGCATCTCTGAATTTTCGCTACCGAGGTAAGTGATTGCTATTCGACCAGGATCGCCTGCATCTGTTTGCGGGAATACTGTGGAGATTACTTGATTTGGAGAAATTCGAATACTCTCTTGCTCCCAGGTTTCCCCTGAATCGATTGAACGAGACATGTATATCCCTTCATCTCCACCTGTCCAAACGTGATATGCATTGGATGAAGTGTCAGTTGAAACCTCTGAATTCTTTCGAGGATTTGGAGTACCTACATCCGCCCCCATAGATTCCTCAAACCATGAAAACCCGTTGTCCTTGGATACGATGACAGTAGGTGTTTCAACTCTCGGAGTCAGGTATACCGTCCCATCTGGTGCGGTTGCAATAGCCCCGTGTAGGCCTCCATTTGAGGTTGCCAAACCAATAATTTGGCCTCCAGCCTCGAATGTTGCGCCCCCATCAAAACTTGTGAAACAGAAAATTCCTACAAGTTTATTGTAGCAATAATAGACAGCTGTTTCGTAAAAACTTCCAGTGAATTGACCCAATGCTCCATAGCCAGAACTTGTCCATGGACCGCTTGCTAATTTGATGTGGTCGTTAATTGGAGTCGTCCCCGAATCATGCGGATTACCCAACCATGATTCTCCATCATCATCACTCCAGCAAATCCAAGATGTTTCAAGACCAATCATCTGTACGTTGAAAATACGATCAGTGATCGGATCGACCCAACCATAAGGATCGCTGGTTGTAGGTGAACATTGAATCGGATCTTGCGTCTCTTCCCAAGCAACTCCTCCATCACATGACCGCATAACTTTCTCCATGGCAATAAAGAAGACACAACCACTTGAGGTGATACCGATGCTCGGTTCCTTACCAGTCTCACCTACATCACTAAATTGAAAGTTTATTTCAAGTGGTGGCGCATTCATGGCATCTCCATTCTTGTCCGTGATGAAGTAACTGGTTTCTACTTCCACCTCTGGCTCTGCAATCTCTATGACTTCTTCGTTTCCAAAACATCCAGAAAGAGAAAGAGTCAACATTAGGAATGTCAGCAACATTGCAAGGCTACGCATGGTCTCACGTCTCAAGGGTTACATAATGACCTTCCGATAGACAAGTATGCCTATTTTGTATCATTCAAGCCGTGAATTAATTGAAATCATCGAAGGTTGGTGCTGCTAATGGACGATTCTCCAAAGCATTTGAATCGTACTCATCCAGAGGTTGTATCCAATCTTTACCGATATCTTCTGGACCTGCCTTCAAACGGTTTTGGATGAAAACGACAAGCAATCCGATAGCCACTAAGCCAAGTGCAATTCTCCAACTAATATCAAACAGAGAATCCATTCCAGCTTGCTGTGGGAACCAATCATTTGAATCTGCAACACCATCTCCATCACTATCGTATTTGGCATCTTTATCGAATGGGAATACATCGGTATTGTCACCCAATCCATCGCCATCAGAATCAAGCCATTCAAAGGCACTTTCAGGGAAAGCATCAACGTTATCACCTACACCATCGAAATCTGTATCATAACATTCTGCAGCATCATAAGGCCAAACATCAGCGTTATCTCCACAACCATCTCCATCGCTATCAAGCCATTCTGTGGAATCATTTGCAAACGCATCAATATTATCGCCCACTCCATCCAGATCTGTATCATACCATTCGGAAGAATTCAGAGGGAATGCATCGATGTTGTCTCCAAATGTATCGTTGTCACTATCGTACCATTCAGAGGAATCTTGAGGGAACGCATCACCATTGTCGCCATAACCATCTCCATCTTCATCAGACCATTCATCAATATCTGAAGGAAAAACATCGACTGTATCTGCGATTCCATCACCGTCTCGGTCTGGACATCCTAGTGGAATGAGAGAGAGACCATATTGGTAAGGGCAATCATCACTGTTGTCCCCTACCCCGTCGGAATCCCAGTCAGCCCATTCTTGTTCATCAGCAGGGAACGGGTCAGCGTTGTCACCAACACCGTCTTCATCGGTATCGATGCATTCAGATGAATCCAATGGGAATTCATCACTGTTATCACCACACCCATCCCCATCAGTATCAACCCATTCAAGGGGATCTAACGGGAATGCATCATACCCATCTTTGTATGAATCTGAATCCGAATCAGGATTACGAGGATCTGTCCCAATGAGGTCCTCTTGGATGTTTGAGAGACCATCCCCGTCAATATCAAGATCCTCTATATCCGAACATCCATCGGAATCTAAATCAGCAGTGTGAAGTCCAATGATGCCTTTAGGACATTCGTCATCAAAATCAGGCACTGAATCATTATCATCATCCCAATCCTCTGAATCAGAACATCCATCACCATCATAATCGATAAGATTTGGACTAAATGGACACGGATCGACGGCATCATTCATGCCATCACTATCCGAATCCTTCTGTTCATCTGAACAACCCGAATCGTCGACAACAGAGCCTACGATAGTACCAGGACAATCATCAAATCCATTGAGAACCATATCGCCATCATCATCGCGTTGAGACCAAGAACAACCATCAAGATCGACGGTTGAGATATCGTCTGTCCAATCGCACTGATCCATACCATCAACAATGCCATCTCCATCAGTATCGGCTTGTCCAATTGCTTCTATCGCAAAGCGACCAATGTACTGATGCATCATTCGAGTTGGATGTGCTTTATCGAAGAACACATATTCATCAGCGTTGGAAACCACTGGATCTCCGTTGTTACAGATTGGAAGAGGTAGCAAACCAGCACCACCGGAACACGCTGCAGATTGTGTGTTGACAAGCCCTAAGGCATCCTTGTTGACCATGATGTCATTGAAGATAGCATAGGCATCGATTGAATGAACCTTTATTGCTAATTCAGCCTGTAAATTCATAATCAATGTAGCCAGTTTTCCATTGTAGGATACGACTTCAGAACCAATGTTCTGTTGTTGATTTTGACTTCGACTTTGAATCTCTGGGGTTTTTTCCAACGGTGGTAAGTTTGGAATGATAAACTCATCAGCCCCTGCTGCAACCAACTGCCGAATATGACTTTCCATGTTTGCAACAATCGTATCAGAATTAGCAGTACCATAGAGGAAGTCATTTCCTCCAGCCCACAAGGTGACAACATCATTGGATGCGAAATTTGATTGAACATTGGTGGTATAACTCGTGATTTGAGTTCCAACGTTAGGTAAGAGAAGATACGAAAAACCAGCTCCAGTTTGTGACCCACCGAACGCCCTGTTATCACCAGGTTGTGTCCCTGAACCAACTGTTGTCGTCACGCCATAAGCCTGAGACACGTATTCAACCCACACCATTCCATTTGAGAAACGACCTTGCCAGTACGGTGGAACATCAGGAACATTGAGTATTGAGTTCTTGGCGTTCCCCATATCGCTTAACGAATCTCCAAAGACCACAAGATTACCGATTGGTGCAATCTTACGGTTCTGAAACATTGTGAATGAGTGTTCATCTTGAGAGAGAATTCCCCCTGAAGAATCCAATAAATTAACACTGAATGTATAGAAATGTTCATTGTTGTAAATGTGATTGAGTTCAATGATTTTAGTTGTGATCGTACCCGCTGCTTTGAATGTAAGCGAACCATTTACAACAAGATGATTATTGACATCTCTCACATCCCAAACAATTGTGAAATTCGTGTTGTACGGGGCATTTTTCAACTCGATTTGTACAGGAATTGTCTCATTTGAAAGCCAGTCATATCGAGTTAATTCCACATCAAATTCAATCGCCCTACCATCCGCTTCAACTGGAGACGCAACGACTTGACTGGCCACTAAAAGAAAGACCAGCAAGACCTGAATACGCATGAAGACAGCAACCGATAGTTTGCCTAAAACGGGCCATACATAAAACAACACCGACCACTGGAAGCCATGCATTACGAACTTGCCTTGTCGAGACGATCGGACATGAGTGTGCTAATTGCAAGTCTCAGTTCTTCTTCTTGATCTCGTGAAAATCCGAGCATCCTCATAATGGGTTCTTCCAACGTCCTACGGTCCGGCATTGACATTTCAGTGATGACATCTTGTATCGGTCTTTCAAGGAATGATTCCAAAGCTTCACTATCGAAGTGAAGGGAACTCAAATCAGGCACTGGTATTTTCTTGACTTCATAGACTGGCGACTTTAATGCACCAAGACCGAGTGAATTAAAACTTGTAAGTAACTTATGGAGTATCATTGGTGAGCTATTCAGCCAAATACACAACTTGAGTGAGTCGATATTGTCCTGCAAAGGATAAATCCCATAGAACTTGTCAGAATGTCGAATTGAGAGGTCATTAAAGAAAACCCTGTGCGATGACCCCATTGTTTCCATCCACAAAATCGGAGCAGAATCCTTTGGATTAACGTTGTACCACATCTTCCTCGAGCGACATGTTGACCCTTGATGATAGCCCTTTGATTCACCATCAAGAATGTAAGAAAGTGCTGGTGTACCTTCCAATGTAGTCGTTGATCGAGAGCATGAGAACAGACGATTTTGTCGATTGGAAAGACTCGTACGAATACTCTGACTTTCGACAGGTCTTCGAAGAACATCAAAGAGAAATTCTTCTTCAATACCATATTGTTCAGAATCCTTTTTACTCAGGTAAAAGAATGCATTTTCTCCTGTCGTAGAGCCTCGACTTATCCGAGCAAATTGTTGCAATTCTCTAGAGATTGGTAAGAGCACCTCTCTTAATTTGAGATAAATATCTGGTGCCCTATGGAAGAGAGAGAGTCTTTGTCCGATGTACATTCCTTGATCATCAAGACCAGATATAATCAACTGTTCTTGCGGAATTATTCTGGAAGTTCTCAGCTTAGAAGAGAGAATAGACTCTGTAAATTCAGATTCTAACATCACAAAACGAGTATCACTCGGTTCAGATTTCCGAATAATCGAGATGATCGTATTAACATCAGCGTTACCAAATTGTTTCTTTTTTCTTGAATCAATAAGTGAGATAATGTGATTCTCTCGAAGCAAATAGTGTTGCAAATATGTACCAAAACCAGAATCAAGCCAACTGTTCGAACAAATGAAAACCTGAATCCCATTTGGCCGTAGAAACTCATTTGCACGAACAAAGAAATAGCAATAAAGATCTGATGTCTTATGGACTGGAGAATTCTCTAAACGATCATATTGCTGGAGTAATTTATTCTTAACATCAGGATTTATATGTCCATGGCGAACATAGGGGGGATTGGCTAAGACAAGGTCGAAGCCACCATTGTGAGCCAAAACATCTTGGACACATTGTGGTCCAAGTCCAAGCAAACTATCTCCAACTTCAAGATTAAAATCCTCATAAGACACAGTGAATGGTTGTAAAGAGTCTGTTGCTAAAGAAAGCCATAAGCGACACATCGTACGATTAACAGCCTTCGAATCAAGATCGATACCAAAGAGAGATTGTGAAATGAATCGACGTTTCAAAGTAAACCTCGACCCACTTGTATCGCTCAGAAACGTGGAGAGTGTGAAATGAATTCTCGCAATTTCTTGCAACAGACCAATCAGATATGCACCTGATCCACATGCAGGGTCAATAGCTTTGATTGAAAGCAATTCCATCCTCAAAGCATCTGCTTGTTTCATCGTAATGGTTCCAAGGGAATCTTGGTCAACAAGACCCATTATCTGTTCTGAACGTAGATTTGTTCGCTCTTCAAGTATCAATTTAATTCCTTCAGTGCACATGTAACCTACGACTGGTTTCGGAGTATAGAATGCCCCTTTCTCTTGCCTATCCGTCATCAGTTCCTCAAAGATGGTACCAATTATTTCGGGAGTGACCGCTTCCCTGGAATCGAATTCATCGATGTTGAAATCATAATTGTAAAACAATCCATTCCTCCCAAGTAAAAACTGAAGAAGCGTATCTGGAACATCCCACTCAAGAACATCAAGAGAGGTCTCATGAAAGAGATTCAAATTCAAAAATGGTACCGACCCATACGCGTCATCTTTTTGAGATCCTTCTATCGAGAGCCCCTTGGAAAAGAGAGGGCTAAGACGCGATGAATAGACAGACTTGGAATCGATTCCTCCTGAATCATAAAGTGCATAAAGATAGTTTGAATTTCCTGAGAAGGTAAGCCACTCTTTCTCTTCTAAAAACCTGAGAAAAAGGAGTCGAAAGAACAGTGTTTCAACAACTTCATGAGCATCTTCCTTGCTAAGATCCGAATGTTGAATAATATGTGCCTTCACGTTTTGAAAACACTCCTTACAGTCCTCAACAAATCGCTTGACAAGAGGAGTCGTTCCATTCTCTTCTGCCATATCGGAACCTCCCTATCGCCTACTGCCCACATACAAGTCTTAGTTTCACCTCCCTGTCAGTAAAAAAATTCATTCAAATGAGACAAAACCGATGTTGGGAACATTTATTCAACGCAGGTACGGACAGAGAATCATGTCCGATGAAGAAGAGACCTGGAATGTCAACGATGCAATGAACAAAATCCGTGCAGCCCTTGATGAAAACAACCAATCTGTAGAAGATCTCTTTGCTTCAATCGATGGAGATGATGATGGACAAATCAATGGACCAGAACTCTACAAGGGACTTCAGAGTGTTGTAGGTGACAAACTTTCACCAAACCAAGTTTCAATGATCATCAAAGCACTCGATACGAATGAAGACAATCGAATCGATCTCGGTGAACTTCAATCGGGTCTTTCTTCAGAAGAAGAGTGAGACGACAAGTTCCTCCGCTTTTTCTATGCCAGTACCGAATGGCAGCGGTCTTGTCGAAACTACCCCCTCTTGTTTTAGGTAAGAAGCAGGACAGTGTGATGTTCAGGAAGATGAAACATTGTTTGTTTCGTCAACGACTTGAGGGAAAACGATGGACGATTTCGAAACACTTGGCTTATCAGATGAACTTCTACGTGCTGTAAAGTCAGAAGGCTACACAACTCCTACGCCCGTTCAAGCATTGTGTATTCCACCACTATTAGACGGAAAAGATGTATTGGGGGTTGCCCAAACAGGAACGGGGAAAACTGCAGCTTTTGCATTACCTGTGTTACAAGTTATGAGTCGCTCAAGACCTCAAGGAAAGCGATACATTCGTGCGCTTGTTCTTTCACCAACAAGAGAATTAGCAGCCCAGATCGATGAACGCTTTTCTGCCTACAGTACACATCTCGATCTCAGACATAAGGTCATCTTCGGTGGAGTTAAACAAAACCCACAGGTTCGTGCTTTGGAAAAGGGACTCGATATCCTCGTAGCAACACCTGGTCGATTGCTCGATCTTATCGGTCAAGGATACATTGATTTGGGCCGAGTCGATTTCTTCGTCCTCGATGAAGCAGACCAGATGCTTGACATGGGATTCATTCGAGACATTCGAAAGGTACTGAAACTCCTCCCCAAGAGACGACAGAACCTTTTGTTTAGTGCAACCATGCCCAAATCTATCGCTGAATTAGCAGAATCATTCTTGAGAAACGCAATCATGGTTGATGTCAGTCCAGAAGAGGTAACTGTAGAGCGTATTGAACAGAAGATCATGTTTGTTCGAAAAGCCGACAAACGTCGTATCTTGGTCAAGATTATCAAAGGTGAGAAGGTCGAGAAAGGTATTGTATTCACTCGAACTAAACACGGTGCAAATCGGCTCGTAAAACAACTTGACCAGTCTGGTGTCAATGCAGCAGCAATTCACGGGAACAAGAGTCAAAGTGCGAGAACAAAAGCACTTGCAAGTTTCAAGGCAGGACACACACGTATCCTTGTTGCAACAGATATTGCAAGTCGAGGAATCGATGTTGATGGAATCACTCACGTCTTCAATTACGACCTTCCAAATGAACCTGAAAGTTATGTTCACAGAATTGGCCGTACCGCTCGAGCAGGAAAGTCAGGAATCGCCTACGGATTCTGTGATGAATCCGAATCAGGATATCTTGTTGGAATTCAAAACCTCATTGGATTTGAAATCGATGTCGATGATGAACACGAATGGCATTTCCACGGTGCAGTTCCTAAACCTGGCCAAAAACCGGGTAAAATCAAAACAAATAATCCAAAGAAGAAACCGAATAGAAATCAGCAGAACCGGTCAACGAAACCAAAGTCCAAGAGAAGAAATAATCACAATTCTCGTCAACCAAGCTCCGGACGTTCACGCTCTGGAAGTGGAGGGGGACGACCTGGACATGGTGAAGGTCGTTCAAGAAACAATCGAGGACGTTCTCGAAACCAGCGAAACAATCGTGATTGAAATCAAGACTTGATTTCTGGCATTTCGGCATCTTCCATGAGAATAAACTCATAGGCACCTGTTGCACTATCGTAATCGATGCTCAAGAATAACGCTTTCATTTGTCGATCTTCGAAGGGATCATGGAACCAAGGTTGACCTGATCGGAAAATTTCCAATATTTGTTTGAATTCTGGCATGGACATGTCCCCTGTGATTCTGTATTCGGCCGACTCAGCACCTTCATCCATCAAATCGTCTCCTTCTTGACCACGAATGACAGTTCGTTGCAGCCGACGTTTTACATTCAAATGAACATTACAATTCGAGATTTTATGCCAGTCTTTTCCAACGCTTGCAATAAAGCACTCATTTGCTTCCATGAGCATCATAGAAGAATGTGGTTTGTAACCTTTTCAATAAAACCAGATGAAATAGATGGCCCATCCAATAAAAAATAAAGATACAGAGGCGTATTTGAGAAATGGAATATGTTTCGTCACATCTTCCACTTTGTTACCAATGTCTTCGAGTACTTCATCAGTAACTGCAGCGGCTGCAAGTTCAGTCAATGCTTCTCCTGCCATGATTGAAACTCTTCCCTCGCTTACTTAATTATT
>OCRI01000153.1_pt1 | contig 19214 bp, 11 predicted proteins | sample 1534641 | NCBI WGS metagenome assembly OCRI01 (sample SAMEA3275473, study PRJEB22092) | marine metagenome | reverse complement strand
GATTGGAGTTATCCAGAGACTGGAACATACGAAGTGACCTTGACAATAAGCGATGGTTCCAGAAGTCAAAGTACGAGCAAGGAGTTGACAATTGTCGATGCATCAGCGGTTCCTCCAACAGCAGAGATTACTCCAGAGTCTTCTGATGAGGACTGTCTTGGTGAAGATGTTGATGAAGGCAACTACATTCATATCTGGATTTGTGACTTGGATAAGGCTCAATCAGACCGAACTGCAGATGGTGAAGTAACGATCACACTCGATGCAGGTGATTCAAGTTCTGGCTCAAATGATGATTACATCTCAAAGTATTACTGGGATCTCGATCTTACATACGATGCAGATGGCGATGGCGATTCAGAGAACGACAACAATCTCGAAGGAGAAACCGTCGAATGGAAAGACATTCGTCCGGGCGAATATGAGGTTGGTCTGACCATTACAAACGGAAAGGGCTTAACCGATTCTGATGACATTAAGGTCTACGTCTCATACGGGGCTTCATGGCTTGATTTCCCAATTGGAAGAAGGACAGCACAAGGCCCTACTCAAATTGATTATGACTTTACAGTCAATTACGACCAAGATGCCGGAAACACAATTCGTAAAGTTGTTGCAGATTTAATGTACCCACAAAAAGATGAGCCATGTGTCTTTGGAGAATGTACCGGTAAACTCGATATCGTTGCATTTAACGAAGAAGAAGAAGAGGCGCAGAATACAGAACCATCCGATGACTCAGCATACGAATCTCGGGATGGAAATGATTGTGATTCCGAGAAATACTGCGTAACCATGACTCTTTCTTCATATGTTTTTACAGACACTGACAACACCTTTGGTGCTGGAGAATGGACGATGATGGCCTCCAATAACGAGACTGCTGACCAACAAGTAGATTCGTTCTTCTTGAGGCTTGTCTACAAGTGATAACCGCGTCGCAGCACACACATTCCGAGAGAAATGGACAGTAGAATATCACCGACTCTTTGAAATAGGGGAGGTTTGTCGCAAGAGTCGCTAAGGAGCAATTATTATGCCAGCACAATGGGAAGATAAGAACAAGCCACATCGTAACATCGTCTTCGTCGGTCACGTTGATCACGGAAAGTCGACCACTGTTGGTCGTCTTCTTCTAGACTCCGGTCACATCGAAGAACACGTTATCGAGAAGAACGAAAAACTCGCCGCAGAAGCAGGTAAGGCCGGATTCGGACTTGCATATGTTATGGACGGTCTAAAGGAAGAGCGCGAACGTGGAATTACCATCGACGTCGCTCACAAGGAGTTCTTTACTCCTAAGTACTACTGGACTATCATTGACGCACCTGGTCACCGTGATTTCGTAAAGAACATGATTACTGGAGCTTCTCAAGCAGACACAGCAGTTCTACTCTGTGCTGCTAACGACGGTGTTAACGCACAAACCAAGGAACACGCTTTCCTCGCAAAGGTTCTTGGTGTCAAGGAATTGATTGTCCACGTAAACAAGATGGACATCTCTGGTGTTGACTGGTCAGAAGACAAGTACAAGGCAGCTGTTAGCGAAGTCACTGCACTTCTAAAGATGGCTGGATTTGGTTCACAAATCGACAACATCCCAATGATTCCTGCTTCTTCATTGAAGGGCGACAACGTTTACAAGAAGAGCGAGAACACTCCATGGTACAATGGACCTACTCTCTTCGAAGCAATCGATGCTGCTGCAATGCCAAGCAAGCCTCTCGACAAGCCACTTCGACTTCCTATCCAAGATGTCTACAAGATCTCTGGTATCGGAACTGTCCCAGTCGGTAAGATTGAAACAGGTACTCTGAACTCTGGAAAGACTGTTGTCTTCAACCCATCTCAGAAGTCTGCTGAAGTCAAGTCAATTGAAATGCACCACACAATCGTCGACAAGGCTGAGCCTGGTGACAACGTCGGTTTCAACGTCCGTGGCCTTGCTGCTGACGAAATCCGCCGTGGTGACGTTGCTGGATACACTGACAGCGAACCAACATTCGTTCGTCACGACGAAACCTTCGTCGGTCAAATCCAACTCATGGACATTCCAAAGGCTGTTTCCGTCGGATACACCCCGGTTTTCCACGCACACACCGCTCAAGTTGCTATCAAGTTCCAAGACCTACTTGAAAAGACAAACAAGAATGGTAAGGAAGCTAACCCATCGTTCCTCAAGAACGGCGATGCATGTTTGATCCGTTTCCAACCAACCAAGCCTTTTGCTATTGAGCAAATGGACACCTTCCCTGAATTGTCCCGATTCGCTATTCGTGACATGGGTAAGACTGTCGCTGCTGGTGTTTGTCTCAAGATTGAGAAGAAGTGAGTTCCAATACTCAATGAAACTTGAACAGGAGGTATGAATTATGGCAGCCGTTACCGTCATCAAACTCACCGGAAACAACCACTCCGATATTGATCGTGTAGCAAGCCACATTCGTGCAATCTGCGAACAAAGTGATACCAAGCTTCGAGGTCCAATTCCTCTACCAACACGCCGTCTGGTCGTTCCTGTCCGACGTGCACCTGATGGTGAAGGAAGCGAAACCTACGACCATTGGGAACTCCGAGTTCACAAGCGATTGTTGGAAATGCACATCAACTCTGGTAAGGATGAAACCTCTCTGCGACAAGTCGCAAAGATCGACATTCCTGATTCAGTCACCATCGAGTTATCGATGCGTACTGTTAACTGAAGTGAAACGTTTCTCTGAAACCTTGTTCTAATCTAAACAGGCTTTGCCATCTTGATTCTTCAAGATGTTTTGATTACAATGGTGCAGCTTCTGCAGCACCAGAGTCGATGAGCCACTGAGCCATACCGGTCTCTAAATTGTGAACATCTCCTGCTTGCAACATCAACTCAGATCCATCTGCTGTTGCTATTGCTTCATCGAATGAAGTAAGGATTCGTATTCGAATAAGAGGCGTCGTCTCGACTGCCTTCTCTTCTTCCTTTGGAGTCTCGTCCATCCAATCATCAGTAATTGCCGATGTTACTGATGGGGCGAGTTCCATGGCTGCACTATGCCTACCCTCGCTCGATGGCGCCTGGGGAAGCGGTGCGGGTGGAGTTACATCTTCTTCAGATGGCTCAGGTATTGGTACGGGTTCCATAGAATCCCATTCCAATGCAGCAATTCGATCTTCTTCATCGATATCGATTGTATCCACTGGTTCTGGTCGTTCATCTTCAAAGACCAAGTCCGGTGGTGCTTGATTCGTAATCGGCTTTTCAGTAAAATCACCCAATTGCATCGTTCCTGGTTTATGGGTCGGTGCTGCAAACTCCATTTCTCCACGAAGTCCATCTTGCATCTCCTGCCATCCAATGGTCTTCTTGAATCGATCCATCTCTGTTTGAATTGCAGTGTACAACTGACGTTCAGCACCATCTGTTTTTTGCCAATCCAATGGCGGGAGAACAGTTGCATTATCGCTTGCACTTGTTGCCATACGAAGCGATTGTGATGCAGCATGTTGCATCATTGCAACCAATCGGCGACGAGCTAATTCTGATGCGATATGTCGAACATTTGCTTGACGCTTCTGTTCGTTCTGTACACGCAAGTCAGCACCATGTTGGCGGATCATATTGTGAATCTGAACATCCAAGGTTGTTAGTAATCGCTTGACCATTTCCCAGAAGTCCTTTCGTGGTAGATGAACGGGAACTTGACGATTGGTTTGTTGACGATATGTGGCGAACAACTGCTCCTGAATCTCACGGGCTTGAAGGTCCGTAAGCATGGTGTCGCTCGACATCATCCGAGCCTTACTCTTAGAGTCTTTGAACTCTCTTGCGCGGTCTTAAACAGAACAGACGAGGCTTCATACCAAATGCCTCACCTTGCGAAGCAAGGTGAGATGGATGAACATGCCCTCAAATCAGTACAAAGCAGTGCTTCTCGTAGCACTCATGGTACTTGTTGGGCCCTCGACTCTTGTAAAAGGTGCGCCTACAATAACATCATCTGGTGAAATCACATTAACACCAACACCTGGAAATGAGTCTGTTCTTACCAACATTTCATCCATCGTTCAGGTGCCTGCAAACCACACGATAACCGGAGGTTATTTGGGAATTCAGACTGAATGGACTCCTGTTGCAGACATTGGTTCGTATTACGGTACAGGTTATGACAGAGGGTGGTTGAATGGAACGTTTGACAACACTTCCTCGCTCGCTCACGGCGGTAAACTCTCTCTTTCTACAGATACATCATTGGGATCATTGACGGATTTTGAAACCACGACACGGGTCCCAACAGGTTGGCTTGGAATGGGGCCAGATGGATATGATTGGACGGTTGTCAATGTGACAACACTTCAGGGGCAAGAGCAACCAACAAGTGCAAGCAATGGCGTGCACGCTCTCGCCTTTGGTGCAGATTTAAGCCTAACAGCGAACACGACTTCGTGTATTCTGTCTCCAAGGTACTCAACACCTGAAGTTGTTCGAAATCTCTCACTTTCATTTGATCATTGGCGCTCGGTTACATCAAACGACGCCCTTTGGGTCGAGTATACCCTCGATGATGTAGAAGCATGGAATCAATTGATTCCAACAAACGGTTACAATGCCACAGTAATATCTTCTCATCCAACGTCAGTTCAATCTTATTCATCTGTTTGGAGTGGTTCATCACTCCAATGGGATTCAGTCCATTTTCAATTAGACAATCTCGCCAACATCAGTTCGTCGCAATCAATGCGCTTCAGAATGTGTGCGGATATGAGTGAGGATATCTCTCAACGTGGTGGCTGGTTTATCGATAATCTGACATGGCATAATCAAGGGGATGAACCTGGTTCATGGTTCCACGGAAACTTGAGTGGTGATTATGCGCCAAACGCAGATGGGACACTGGTTATGCCCGTAGACTTCAGTGGACTTGCTTCGCCAATTGAACTTGAAATTCGCTCGAATTGGGATATTGAAGGTGGCTCCAACGATGGCATGACCATCTGGTATTCACTCGACAATGGAACTTCCTGGGTACTCTTGACTCCTCTTCCGGGCTTACCTGGTAACGGTGTGGCCTATCAAGGCCAATTCTACGTCGATGAGTCCTTTGCATGGCTACCAATGTTCTATCCTGTACCAAACACAGTGTCCAATCACAGCAATGCTTCGTATGGATTGTTGAAGTTCAATGTCCAAACAGATGCAATTGTCAATCATGGCGGTTCTGCTCCAGCTTCGGGTTGGGAAGGAATCATGATCGATGATGTCACTCTCCATTCAGGTGCCAATACGGCCACTCCAATCAAGCGCGTATTGAACAATTTCACGAACATGCCAGATTATAGCAATGGTTCAATCGATGGATGGCTCGACAATGTAAGTGCTCCAAATCAATGGCAATGGGTTTCCACCATGGGTGTCAATGGACCAAGAACCGCCTTTGATTCATTTGAAGATGCTCACGATGCGCCTGCAGGGTGGTCAATTCAGAACATTCGTGGAGAAGGATGGACGCTTGGAACAGTGAACAACTCGTCAGGACAAGGTCCAAACGGATGGCATTCAGGCCAAAACGGAGTTGGAATCAAACTCGATGGACAGTATCGTGCAAACTCATATGCACACCTTATCTCTCCTGAATATCGCTTGCCAACCAATGCAACATCACAACTCACCTTCCGACAATGGATTTGCACAGAAGCTGCATGGGATGGTGGAGCAGTATCACTTTCAACCGATGGAGGATTGAATTGGTGGTACTTGCCAGCAGATCCTGGTGGCTTCCATGACCGGATTTCAACAGTGAACACCAATTCTCCATTCTATGGAGAAGGTCTTCTCGACGGTTCACGTGTAACGGGTGGTTGCCATGGCGTCATACGTGGCTTTGAACTGAAAACAGCGGATATCACCAATCTTTCAGGCGAATCTGTACGCCTTCGCTTCTCCTTCTTCTCAGACGAATTCGTAGAACGAGATGGATGGTATATCGACGATGCTGGAATTGAGATCTCACTGTTTGAGAACGAAGGAGAATGGGTCTCTGAACCGTTCACACCGAATCCAGTGTTTGGCTATGGTGTGCTAGATGCGAGTGCGATTCAACCTCAAAATACAACGCTACGGTTTAGCATCATGGATATGAACGGAGACATCATTCCTCAATATGAGCGAATAACAGCACCGAAACAAATCCTGCTCAACCCAGAAGAGTATTCTTCGGTACGTATTGTCGTTCACATGTCAACCACAGACATTCTGGTAACACCAACGCTTGAGCGCCTCGGGCTTGGGCTCAAGCAAACATTTGGAGCGTATCAAGTCCAAACCAATTCCTTGTCGTTTACAAACAATCTCAGTGTTGATTCAAATGGATACATTTCAGCACCTTCATCGACCACCCTATTCAACACGTTTTACCCCCAATGTTTCTGGGGAGAAGTCATTGTAACGCACCGTGGTGCCAATTTAACAGGTTTTGGAACCGGGTTCTACCCTCCGTTCACTCATTTCTTGCAAACCACTTCATACACTTCACAACCTATTCCTACGACGACGACTTCATACTCGACTTCAGGACAATATGGATTTTCTACGGATGCAACGGGGCTTAACTTAACGAGAAATATGGCGCAAGGAGATACCTTCCTGGATTTTACGATTCAGCCGATATGTTCAACAGGAATCGATGATTTACAGGTGACGATTGGAAACAATGCCATTGATGGATTCCCTTATCCACTTACTGGAAACGATACAGGATTAAGTGAACGAACAAAGTTTTACTCCGTAGAAAATGGCTCATACGTCAAACATGGGAACGAACATGGTGATCTTGAATGGGAATCGAAAGCTTCCGTGATGTATGATTTAGGCTATCATGGGTATTCTCGTACAGGTATTTTCCTACAAAATGGTGTCTTGAAATATCAGTTCATGGACCAATTCGTACTGAAGGTACAAACTGGTGAAAATGCAACCAATGTCACCATGTGTGATCACTATTACAATGGGTATCAACTTCATTCCGTACTTGCATTTGTTCCAGCGAATACAACACGATATATCCATGTAACAAGCCCTGGTTTGAGATTTAATACAACACATCCTTCAATTGCGAACGCTACAGGAACCCATTACGATTGGGGGCGTATCTCGATGTTCTTACAGACTGATCAAGATGCGAATTTAACAGCACATTCCTTGCGTTCTTCATCAGAACCGTCCATCTTAAACTTCATCTATTATTCAGATACAATTCTCAATTCAGTTCTCAATGCTTCGAGTACGAATGATTCAAATTCGATGATTGACATACCGATTTCGATAGAAACTGCAAGCGGTGGCGTGGTTTTTAATTTCACAGTGGCAAGCGAACCAGTCCTCATTGACACGGTTGTTGATGCCCCTGCTTCTCGATGGTTACCAGGGACGCTTCGTGAAGTGACGACACATCACGTACGCACTGATCCAAACAATCCGCAATCAATCGCACCAGCTCTCGAACGAATCAATATCTCAATGGGGCCATCAACATCTCATAACGATGTACGAGTCACTGCAGAATTAGATCGATTGGATACAACACCACGATTTATCCAAACTTCAGGGGCAGGTATTGCTTCACTCCACCCCTCCTCAAACGTTTCATGCACTCGAAGTGAATGCACAGTAACATGGGTCTTTGAGAGTACGTGGATAAACGATGACATCGATGATGTGCATTGGATGGCTTTCGCAATCGATGAAAATGGATTGAAAACAGGTCCTGCTGTTTGGGCAGAAAATACAGCATACAACGATGTTGAGAACGATCTCGAAGCCTTTGACATCCGCGCCTATGATGATGAAGGACGAGCCCTGCATGATTGGACACAACCGTTGTGGCCATTGCATGTTAACCCAGACACAGCGATGTTCATCAGCGGGCGTGTTCGATTCGAGGGAGTTGCCGATGGATGGGTGCAAGAAGGCGAAGCACAAGTGACGGTAGAAGCACGCGCAGTGCCTCCAAAGAACATCAGTGGAGGGTCTGATGAATGGCCCGGTATTCCAGTTATCTGGTCTCTCAGCAATACCTCAGAAGTCGATGTATTCGGTCAATTCTCAATCCCTCTGACAATCCCCGATGCGGACGAATTAATCAGCGGTACGCGTATTGAAGTTCGAGTCCTTTTGACACGTCGTGGACCTGCTGGAAACCAAGTCACTACAGCCTTTGATAGGACTGCAGAGTCCACATCGTTCGAAATCTTATACGATGAAACGAAACCCGATTTGATTTCAGTTGAAATCCTCGATCAGAGCGGATTACAGCCTGCAGACGGGCATATCTGGATGCCTGAGCGTCCAATTCCACTTCGATTACTGATTCAAGATGCGGAAGGCCTTGAAACACCATTGACGATTTACACATGGGCCGAAGACAGAGATGATACAAATGGCAATGGCTTGATGGAAGAAAGTGAATATCAATCATTTACTACAAACATCAACCGAGGCGTCTTTGAAGCTGAAGTTGATTTGCCACTTCTCCAAACCAGTGATGTCCTCTCACCAGGATACGAAGAGGGACGATTGAGTGTCGTGGTATCTGGCTTTGATTTGGCTGGAAATTCATTACGAGGAGGCGGAACCTATGGAGAAGAAACTGATGCAGCGACGGTCTACGTTCAGCCAGGGAAGCCTACTTCCTTAGTACGAGAATCGTTTACTACCGATGCCATTGGAGGATATTTATTCCCTGGACAAACACATCACATGACCTTTGATCTCATCGATGGAAACGGGCTTTCGAGTCTTGACTCAATTACGGTTGGTCTCTTGAATTCACAACAAGATGATTGTTGGATAGAACATCTTCCACGCTTCAATGTAACATCTGGTGATGTGATGTGTTTTGAGGTTCCACCAACAGTTACCTCTCAGAAAGATGATCTCACGTTCCGATGGAAAATTACCGTTTCATTCCGCTTACGTTGGGATGCTATGGACGCTTTGAGCGATCAGCGATTTACCCCGTCTCTTGTCGTCGAGGATGAAAATCAAGACGTTGGTTTAGGTGCAACATATCTAGAAGATTTGAATTGGACAACACATACACGAGTGTCGTTTATTCTCGATGATGTGAAAGATCGAGTGGCTCCTTTTGGAACGTTCCAAAATAATATTCTGACGCTGCAGCTCGATGATTTTGCTGATATTGACGTCATCATTGTTCATGAAAATACATCGGAACCAGCCCTCCATATTCCCTTTGACAGTCGTGTAACGTGGGATGTAATTCACAACGCAGCGACGTCGTTTTCAACAGAATCAACCATCGATATGACTGGCTTGAGCAGCCATCGTCTCGTCCTCAATTGGATGACCATCCCAAACGGTGTGGCAACACTCAACATTGGGTTAACTGGCAGTGTCTTCAATTCTTCAACACCTCTGAGCATAGGTCTGCAAATCGATGAACAATCTCCTACTGTGGCTCTTGAACTTGGAACGTTCAGTGACTTGGATTCAAATAATCTCAACAATGTTCCAATTACAATACATATCACAGATGACTACGGTGTATCTGAACGAGGGGCGATGGTTCATTGGTGCTATGTACGGGCTGGAAAGGTTGTTGAAGGCTCAATTGGAGAGAAATACCTTGATTCAATCGGTACGACTGGTGAAATCACATCGTTCCAAACCATTCTCAATGTTGAGCAAACAGGCGTTTTATTCGAGAAGAGTGATCGACTTAGCGTCTGGTTCTCCCATCAAGACCGTTCAGGCAATCCGATGGTTGGTGAAGCAACCGAGTTCAGCCCACTCGAAGTTTATGTTGTTTGGATGGCGTTCGAACCTGTTCCAGTCTCGATTGAAGCGACGCCTTACAGACCATCAGTTGGCGAGATCATCGATATCGTCTTGACCGTTGAGAACATTGGCTATCTCAATGGTTCAACCTCCTTTATTCTGCAAGATGGTGATGGCATCAAACTACGTGAAATTACCTTTGATCTTGAAGCCGGAGAACGAGAGAGCATAACGTGGGAAATCGAAACGTGGACGACTGGACGACTTGGAATGACCTTAGAGATGGACAACAACAGCGTTCTCATTCCTGTTCCTTTAGCTGATGTTACCGATGATTCTGTCGATCAGAAATCCTCTGCTTCCGAACTTGGTTTGAACATTCTTTTGTTCATTCTTGCAGCAGGTGCAGTTGTTGCAACCTACCTCATGCGTAAGCAACGTATCAAAGACTTGTATGATGAGTTTGACCTCGATGATGATAGCATCAAACCACCGCCACGTCCGTTGGATTTGATGGATATCGATGAAGAGGAATAGTCAAGAAGAAGACCATCGAGGGAAGCATACGTGCCGGGGTTCCCGAGCGGTCAAAGGGGGTGGACTCAAGATCCTCTGCGTAATGCTTCGCAGGTTCGAATCCTGCCCCCGGCACCATTCTCACAGTTCTTCGAGTTCTTCTTTAGCATCTTCAGTCAACGATTGGAAGACTAATCCTTCCGGATTCTCGATCGCAACCAAGGCCTTTAGAGAATGTAATTCAGCCAACTTTTCAGGTGCTTGAGCAACCTTTACTCGACTGTTTGATAATGTGATTTTAGCACCTGGTTGTGGTGCTTGAATCGAAGACGGCATCCATATTCCAATGGTTCCCAGAGATGGATGCTGAGCAACAATGAGTTGTTCTTCTGCCGCTTCCCCAACAACTGCAGAGATGTACAACGGTCGTTCATCATCCAACAACACTTCAGACGATTGCCAATCGGTTGAAACTTCAACCTGGCTTTCTTGTTCTTGGCGCTTACTGATGTCTTCTACAATTTGTTCAACAGCTTGTTGTTGTTGACTTGTTTGTTCATGAATTCGGTCGAGAACACGTCGCAGCCCTTCGACTTCAACATCATCATCATCTTCCATTGCTCGATGAGCTAACAGTACCAATTCTCCTAAATGCTCGTCGATGTTTCCATCAGTCGAGGAACATTCCATCGCTTCATCAAACAATTCGATTGCAAAATCAGGACGATTGAGGGCAAGGAATGATTCACCCAATTCGGTCAATGCTTGCATTGCAACGCTATAGTCTGCTTGAACCATGGCCTGAACCTTAGAAATCGTTCCATCATAATCCTCATCATTAAGGAATTGAGCCATCGCTAGGACAACGTGTTGTTTCAGTTTCATCGATTCATTGAGGGCTTCTAAGCCGATTGCTGCGGACGATAACCGAACCGCTTTCTCATGCTTAGTTGTCGATAATGCGAGGACGGAGAGACGAGCAAGGATTCGTGCTTCAATCGGATCATCATCCACGTGGGTTGCTTGGAACAATGCACTTGCTAGATGTTGATGAGAGCCCAGTGCATCACCTTTCATTCGCTTCATAATCGCTAGAGCCATTTCGCTACGAACAAGAATACGTGAACTGAATCGATGTGCAACATCAACAAGTTCTCGATTTAATGGGGCTAAATCAATTCCAGAATCTTCGAGAACTTCTGCCATGAGCGCTTGGGTTTCCGAGATTACAACTTCCAACGATTCATCTGCAAGTCGTTGCTTTAGGTTCAGAACATGCTCCTCAAGACGAAGCATTTCTCGGCAACTTTCAAACAACGGTTTGAGTTTTTTACGATGACTGGTTTTGATATCTTCCCCACTGAGATGTCGACCTAATTGATGGAGATAGTCAACGCTCTGACCTTCATTCGCTTGGGTTTCAACACTTGCCTTGACCTTTGCAGGAGCGGTTGCAAGGAGGGAGTCAACCATCCACGTGATCTTTGCTTGAACGTCATATTCGTTTCGTCGACTGATCGCATATTGCATTTCAGCAGCGCGTATACGGCGACCCAATCGACGTAATTCACTTGCATGTTTTCCTTTCGCAGATTTAGCAATTCGTTCAAAGAATGTTGAGGGCGGACAGACCTCTCCAGCGAGTTGATGCTCTTCAGTTGCCTTTGCCATTTTGAAATCATCAGTGACCAGAAGAACATCGTGTCCTTCCCGCTGCAAACTGCTCGAGAGAACCATCAAGGACAAATCCACATCCTGTGGTGATGCACGCTCTCCTATTTTTGAAGCCAGACCACGTATCTGTCCATCATCAACAGAATGCGTTGTAAGAAGAGGCTTAACTTGTTCGAGTAAGTTCGGTCGTTGCTTCCAGCGTTGAAATCGAACCGTTCGAATTTCTCCATGAACGCCATCGGTGACGTGCATTGTTTTCAGGCTTGATTTAAGATCCTTCAAAAGCGTTGTAGAACCCATTGCTCCCATGTGAATAAAGCAGTTCGAATCGACAACATATGTGACCATGATGATTCGAGTACAAGTCGAATCATAAGTTTTGAGCCGAATGTACTGCAAGAATCGCATCAACAAGTGGGGCGATTGTTGCACTGTTTGGATACGGTGAGACGACATCGGCAGCTGCACGTACATCGACGAACGGCGTTCCTACTGAAACGGACCAACCAGCCATTTCAAACATCGACAAATCATTTGGAGCATCACCAACGCAGAGCAGATCTTGTGCAGACCATCCCATCTTCTCCATCAGCATGGTCAAACCACTTCCCTTGGAGAGATGTGGTTCCATGAGATGTATTGCAAAACCTGTTCGAACTACATCGAGATGCTTCCATTTACTTGTAGTGATTGAAGTCGTTACTGCTTCGAGATCTTCATCAGCGAATAAGCACCATTCGCTTTCTCTCCAAGCATTGGTTGTGATGCCTTGAGGGTCAATGTCTTCGTGTTCTGTTGCGAGCCATTGTGCTGCTTGTTTCGCCTCTTGTCCAGATGCTCGAACAATGGCTTCCGGCCATGATGGATGCCATAAAACGCCACCGTTTTCACAACACATAGGGCCGCTTAGTCCAATGAATCTCCATAATCCGTAGGTGATTGCTCGAACATTTCCAGTTGCAAGGACGACAGTGATTCCTGCTGCTTCTAGCCTGCGCAAGGCTTCAACAGCACTCATATCGAGTAACTTCTTTTCATCGGTGAGCGTCCCATCGATGTCGAAAGCGACAACCTTTGGACACCATCCGGGGGGTAACCACTCCATAGCCTATCGACTGACTCCTCTTTGAAGAAGATTCTTACCAAAAAGTGGTACAAAATCATGAGAGTCTTAATCAAACAGGAACGAGGCACTCAGTACATGGGGGATAAGGACGAAGAGGTGTTCTTTTCCCTCGAAGATGAAGAACCGGTTGCAAAAGCCATTCCTGCTCAAGAAAAAGCAGAACCAATCCTCATTGCAGAAGACGCTCCGAAAAACATCGAAATTCTCGATGCTGAGGTTATTATGCAAGCAACTGGTAACTATTCAGTAGAATGGCAATTGATTGGAATGGATTGCCCTGATTGTGCAAGTAAAGCAACCCGAGCACTCAATTATCTCCCTCAGGTCTCCGACCCGATGGTATCTGCAACATCAGGCGAAGTACGTCTCTCTGTAGATTTAGAAAAGGGTTCGATTTCAGAAATATCAAATGTCCTTCGTTCGCTTGGCCATGCCCCTGATACTGAACACCATATGCTGAAGGGAATGAAAGCAGAAATGATTGCAAAACGCAACAACATCGAAATTCGAGAGTTGCGTAAATTACTGAAACTTCAGCCAGGAATACTCGATGCTGAGATTGAAAAGGATGGCCGGATTCTTGTCCAATTGGTTTCGCAAGCAGATCCTGATCTGATCAAGAAGCGAGATGAAGCATTGGAAAACGTCTGCGGTTCAGTCCCAAAACTCGTCACAACAACATCGAATCGTCTTCGTCCAGACCAGTATCGTATCCTTGGTGCATCGTTTGCAGTTCCTCTTCTTGTCATTGTTTACACTCTGCACTTGATGGGGATTGAAGGCTGGATTCCAGCAGTTATTGCGATTCCGGGGATCTTCATATCCAGTTATCAGATGTTCCGTGAAGCGATTGCAGGTGTCCTCAATCGACAAATCGGATTCCAAGTACTGACCAGTTTAGCTGTTATTGGTGCGTGTGGTTTGATGATGTGGGAAGAAGCGCTTATCGTTTCGATTTTGGTTGCTTTCACTGCTCATTTGGAAGGAGATGCTCTTGTGAAAGCCCGAGAAGCAATGCAAGGCGGTCTTGATCGGTTACCACGTGTTGCTCGCCGATTGAATCGTCCAAATGCTTCGAAGCCGATGTCAATCAATATTGGAACGCCCTTGATGGTGGCTGAGTCGGCCCCTTTAGCGGCTGTAAACTCTCATCAAACAAGCGAACAGATACCAATTGATTTACTCAGTAAGGGTGATTTCATCGAGATTCGAAGTGGAGAACTCATACCTGCTGATGGAATAATTGTTGAAGGTAAAGGCGCTCTCAATAAAGCGCCACTCACAGGAGAATCAGTCCCTGTTGATGTTGTTGAAGGCGATTTGATTCAAGCAGGCCTTGTTCTTGCCCGAGGCCCTGTAGTGGTCAAAGTTGAAGCGGTTGGAGAAGGGACTCAATTGTACGAATTGATTGAAGCGGTTCATACCTTTAGAGACGAACCACCACGTCATCAAGCAACGATCGAATTATTCACGGCCATATGGGTTCCCCTTGTCTTGTTTGGAGCCATTGGAGTCTACTGGTTTATTTTCCCAGAAAATTGGAAGATTGTTCTTCTTCTATGGGTCGTTGCATGTCCATGTGCACTCCTGCTTGCAGCACCAGTCCCTCATGCAGCAGCCCTCGCACGGTCTGCTCACATTGGAGCAATCGCGCGTGGTGGGAATGTACTCGATCGTCTTTCTAAGGTCAATCACGTTCTGTTGGATAAAACAGGTACACTAACCTCAGGAAAGCCATCAATGGGCGAGGTCATTATCGCTAAAGGACGTCGCAGAGATGCTTCTATTGCTCTTGCAGCAGGTATTGAGGCTCGCTCATCGCATCCTTATGCAGATGCTCTTCGGGAATACGCCGAGGAGCAGAATATCACTGCCTCCGAAGTCAAAAAGATCAAAGATATCGATGCAGGAATCCAAGCACTTCGAAACAAAGAAGTCGTTTTGATGCTTCGTCCTGATGCATTGGTTGAACATGGTATTGTCCTGCCTGAAGAACTTCGAATTGGTACCGTTGAAGCTGAAGCCCAAGGACACGGGGCGTCAGTATTGACCAAGGGCGGTAAGTGTGTTGCTCTCTTCACATTCATTCACGATGATACCCGTCAAGGTGCTGATGAATTGATTCCAGAATTGCACAAGCGTGGAATCAGTGTTGAAATCCTTTCAGGCGATCATCAAGGTGCTGTAGATCGATTTGCAGCCTCCGTCGGTCTTCCAGCTAACGCTGCACATGGAAGTCTTTCACCAGAGGAAAAAGTTGCTTGGGTTCGTAGCCGTTCAAAGACGCATGTGACGATGATGGTCGGGGATGGATTCAATGATGCAGCAGCATTGGCAGTATCTGATGTCGGTGTTGCTGTTGGTTCCGGTGAATCAGTAAACGTCGAGGCAGCAGATGTCCTTATTCCTGGAGATGACCCTCGAATATTGACGCATCTGATCGACCTTGCTCGAAAGACTGAGCGCAACTTTAGACAGAACCTTTCCTTCTCGATTTTGGTTACCATAACTCTTGTATTTGCTGTTATCAATGGGTTCTATGACCAATTGTGGGTTGGTGTTCTGGTCCACGAAGCCTCCGTCATTCTCGTGATACTCAACGGTGCTCGGCTTGCCGAAGGTACAGGAACCTACAAACTCCTACTCACAACCTTCCAGTCTCTTTGGGATGCCACAGTTTTGGCCTTCAACACGGGCAAAAAACAATTTGCAAAGAGCGACAGTTGAGTGGATATCTTCAAACCTAAGCAATCCCCAGTATAACATGGTGAGCGCATGACCCGAGTACGAACAGACCCCTTAATCGCAGCGCTGACCCACCCAACTCGTCGTCAAGCCTATGAGGTCCTTTTACAAGTCGAAGAGATGAGTACTGTCCAATTACAAGACCAAGTTTCAGTCGACCGGTACAACCTCTACCACCACCTCAAACGCCTTGTCAAGGTTGGTCTCATCGAGAACCATCGAGACGTTGGACGTGCACGATGGTGGAGAGTCTCAAAGCGAGTTGAACTGCCAGGAATGATCAGCGAACAATCCACCCAAGTCATAGCAACGGGCTCACCATTGGACGATATTGCAGCACTAACGCACGTTCATTCCATTGATTTAGTCAATTCAAGAGGTCAAGTTGGAGCGAAACAATTCGTTCAACAATTGGCACAAGAATACAACATACCATTGGATTTACCTTGGAATTTCCTTCCAGTAAAATTGATTCTTGTTGGCAAAGGTGGAGATGACGGGGAATCGTCCTCTTGATGGAAATCATCAGCGAACAACTCAAAACAAGAAGGGAGATGGTTAAGCATGGATGAAGAAATAACAGTGGAGTCAAGGATAGCCCCTCCTCCTCTCTCGTGCCCAAAATGCAACGGTCTTCTACCATCTGCACTTGGAGAGATTCAATGCGAACTTTGTGGAGCAAACGTCCGCACAGATCACGCCCCAACCCGAAAGAAGTGGGAAGAGGAACGCCTCTCATGCCCTTCCTGTTCAAAGGTTCTCATCGCTGGAGTTGATCACCGTCCTGCAGAATTACGCTGTGGCGGATGCGAAACACAATTCACACTCACAGCCAAAGTCATTCGAGTTGAAATCCAATGTCCTTCCTGTGACCGAAGCCTTCGGATGAAGCAGAGACCAGGTGAGCGCACAATCACATGTCCGGCCTGTGAAGTGCCATTCAAGGTGTCCTTCTGAGATGAGAATATGAAATCCACATTTCGATTAACAGGTCTAGCGGACTACATTACGCTCACAAACGCCATGTTTGGAACCGCTTCCATCATGTTCCTTATTCTTGCAGTAGAAGATATGAGTCAACCCTTTGGAGATGGATTGAAGTCCAAATACATCTGGGCATCCATGCTCTGTATCTTCCTTTCAGCCCTAGGAGACATTATCGATGGGCCAATTGCTCGTCGATACTCAAAGCAGAAACTTCTCGGAGGCTCTCTCGACATCATGTCCGACTGTCTCTCATTCTGTGTAGCTCCTGCTCTAATGATGTTCATCATGTTTGGACGATGGGGAGAAGCAACACCAATTTGGACCGTCTCTCTTGCCCTTGCAGGCTTCTGGATTATCGGGACAGGAATGCTTCGCCTTGCACGTTTCCAACACGAAGAAGGAAGCGGTTTGCCTTACTTCCATGGACTTTCTTCACCAGGAAATGCCATTCTTTTGATGAGTGCAGCAGGCTTCATTTGGTTGCAACCTATTCTCAATTTCGGACCTGATTTAACACATGTTGAAATCTGTCTCAATGGAATCGGTGAAAGAGCAGATTGTGCTGCAACACCTGGATTGGACATAATCATCTTACCAATCATGTTCATCTCTGGTGCGATGATGATCAGTGATCGACGCCTATCTAAACTCAAGCATGGTCTGGACCTCAAACTTTCAGTCTTGCAAATGGCTTGCTTGTTAACAGCGATTATCTATGCTATGGTTCTCACTGGCGCATCAGACAATCAACTTGAACTTGGATCCGAGTTAGCACCACCTGGCTGGCTTTTCTTGGCCTCCTGTTTGTTTGCTGTGTATTACTTGACAAAACCACAACCTCCAATATTCAATCCAGACGAAGAAGAGTGAGACGCGAACGGTTTTTCGCGGTAAAAACAGGCCTTTCAGCCATCGCAAACGTCGCGTACCTTATGTATGAAGAAATGTCGATACAGGTTCGGATGGGATGTTATGAGTGCTAGCGAAAGCAGGCCAGACGAGCTGTTGGATGCTGCTCGAAAGAAGCGTGAAAACGCTGACAGGCTAAGCCTTGCAGCTCTCCGTAGTCAATTCACAACATCCCCTGCTGTTTCAACAGATCAAGCAATGCTTACCAGTGCTCGATTCCGTCAAGAAGAGCGAATGCGAGCAGATATTCGCCGTGAGCGTCGATTGCGTCAGCAAGCCATCGCAGAGCGTGTTTCAGCCATGCAAGAAGCGATTGCAAACGATCTTGCAGTTCAACATGAACTCACGCTTGATGCTCTTGAGAAAGAAATGCGAACCGATATGGAAGTTGAACTTGCAGAGATGGAACGTTCAACTCTCGCTGGTGAAGAAACACGAATGCGGGAACAACTCGACTTGAGGCTACAGCGAGAAATCTCAACTCTTCAGAATCAACTTGAGCACGAGCATGATCGTCGACTTGAGGAACATAAAGAAAATCTAAAGCAATCCATTGAAGGACAACTCCAAGATGAACATCGCCGCCGTCTTGCTCTGCAAAAAGAGCGAATGGCATTGGAATACAATCAACGCCTTCAACAACGAATCCGTGAACTTGAGGCTGGAATTGAGGAAGAGATGGAATCTCGTTTCATCGCCCTCGAAGACAAAGAAATCGAAACGCTCGAAGAAGGACACAGTGCTCGTCTTGCAGAACGTGAAGAGCAACTTCGCCGTGGTATTCGAACCCGACTTGAACAACAACTTCGCAATCGCCTTCAGCAACGCGAAGCACGACTTCGTGCAGAATATGACCGTCGTAGCCTCCGTCTCGAAGAGGACATTGCTCAATCACTTCAGCAAGAACTTGAAACTCAACTCCGTCAAGAGACAGATGATATCGAAGAGCGAATGCGTGAAGATGTTGAACTTGCAATCGCACGACGTCGTGATGAACTAAGAGTTGAAATTCAAAAGCAACTCGAAGAGAACCATTCAGAACGTCTTACTGAGCGCAAGGGTCGTTTGAAGGAAAAGTACGACATCACCTTCTCCAAAGCGGTTGATGATATTTCCAAGGTTCTCAAGAGTGAACTCGAACAAGAACTTGCTCGACGTTCTGATGATGAATTCACATCCTACAGAGGTGCTCGTGAAGCAGAAATCCAAAACCGTCTTGCTCGTTTCCGTTTCGAACGTGAAACAGAACTTCGTGGACAACTTGAAGAACAATACGAAGCAAAGCGAACCGATTGGGCTGAACGCCTTGAAATCGAATTCCAATCGCGTGAAACCGCTGCAAGAAAAGCCATTATGGCCGAACTCGATGCACAATTACGCAATGAACGCTTGACCTTTGAGACCGATCTCGATCTGCTCAAGGAAGAAACTGCTCTCGAACTTGAAGTGGATATGGAAGAGCGTCTTTCAGACTTCAGAACT
>OCRI01000150.1_pt1 | contig 19504 bp, 14 predicted proteins | sample 1534641 | NCBI WGS metagenome assembly OCRI01 (sample SAMEA3275473, study PRJEB22092) | marine metagenome | reverse complement strand
TTGTCGCCGTAACCATCACCATCTTGATCACGCCATTGGGAAGCATCGTTCGGGAATGCATCAGGATTGTTACCTGACTGGTTATCTCCGTAGTTATCACCATCGGTGTCAATCCACTGTGTCTCATCATCGGGGAACGGATCGCCTGAATTCGACCATCCATCACCATCCCGGTCAGGGCAACCAAACTCATTTTGATTTGAAGGTCCAGCTTGGTTTGGACAATCGTCAGGATTGTTTCCTTCCGGATTACTTCCAAACCCATCGTTGTCCTCATCACACCATTGGGTAGGATCGTTCGGGAATGCGTCAGCACCGTAGCAATCTGTCGTAGCAGGCCAATTTGCATCAGGATCTGAATAACCATCACTGTCGGTATCAACACAACCAAGTCGGTCGTATATGGAATCACCATAGATGGTTGGGCAACCGTCAGGGCGGTCACTCATTTGTTCATCACCAACCCAATCTCCATCGGTATCTCTCCACTGGGTTCTGTCGATTGGGAATACGTCGATGTTTTGCGCACCAACAATGATCAAACCAGGCCATTCGGGGGCTCTGTAAGAATTCCAAGACGCATTTTCGTAGTTATCGCCCCAGCCATCACCATCTGTGTCGTTCCATTGTGTGGCGTCATCAGGGAAGGCATCTCCTCGTTGATTGAGGTGGAGTTGATTTGTGGCAAGATCGAACAAATAATTGTCACCGTAGCCATCGTTATCTGCATCAACCCATTGCTCTTTGTTCGCAGGAGCCCAATCGTTGAGGTCAGACCATCCATCCCCATCGGCATCAAGGCAACCAAATCGGTCTTCTGTGCTGTTACCAAATACGGAAGGGCATTCATCAGGTTGAAGGGCAGGGGCAGGATTGTCTCCATACCCATCGTTATCTGCGTCAGCCCATTGGCTTCCGTCGGTTGGGAATGCATCGACGATTCCATCCCCTTGATCGGTCGTGTTGTACCCATCATTATCTTCATCCAGATCAGCAAACCAGTAGTAAACGCCTTGGTCGTTTCGACTTTGAGTGGTTACGAGGAATGTACTGTCGGGGCTCCAAGCAGCACCTTCAATTGAACCGCAGTTATTTCCGCCGCCGCCTGAAGTACATCCACCAGGTCGTGGCCCGTTTACCGAGTCGATGAGTAATCCTACATCAGAGGAATAGACACGTGCTGTTGCTCCATCACCTTGGTAATAGGATATCCCAGCAACGACTTGTTTACTATCGTATGTGAAATCTGTAGCAAGACAAGAGGAAGAGTGTGTTTTCTGCCAAATTCGAGCAAGAGATGTGCCTGTGTAGGCATACATGTCGAAACTTGAACTAGATCCTTCCCACGCTCCGCACATGGAGATATAATTCCCATCAGGAGACCAAGCGATTTCATTTACTGCAGATTGCGGGTCCCCGTTGCTTGTGATTGTCGTTCTTGAAGTGACGTTGACGATGAAGAAGTCACCGTTTCCAGCCAATGCGATGAACTGACCGTCCGGTGAGAAGGCAGCGTCGTAGAATCGGTCTTCTCCATTTGGATTCATTCCATTTCCTAGCTGCAGGCCGTCAGAGACCTTGATGAGTTTGACTTCTCCATTTGTGCCTCCGTTACCAGACCGCCCAATCGCAACTGCGACAAGCGAACTATCTGGTGAGAATTCGACGCTGTTGACTTGATCGCCTCCACCAACATCAACGCTTATTGACCCATGAACAGAAGTGAGATCTGTAGCATAATAGATGTTGATTGTATCGTCATCGATTCCTGCCGCGACATACTGCCCGTCGTTTGAAAAGGAGACTGCTCTAACATCATCTCCAGTTTGGACCGAGCGCTCGTTAACGTGCGTGCTTACATTCCAAATGCGCAAGAAATTATCATCTGAGCCCGTGACAATCAACTTACCATCTGGAGAAAAATCTACAGCGTTGTAATCAGAACTTGAAGAGGTGGTGAAATCGTTTTGAAAATTAGGATTCGAGGTGGTCCAACCATCGTTGAAATCCGAGGTGCCATCATTGTCTTTATCAGGACATCCGTCTCGATCAATTGTTGATGTCCCAGAGGCCCATGGACAGTCATCAAGTGAATCCTCGATTCCGTCGCCATCGCTATCTGCAGCATTCGTTGCAAATGGCAGAAAAACAACGAGGATCATCAGGGCAACTAGAGTCAATCCATGCCGGCTCGCTTGCGTTGAGTCAGAAGCCATAGTTATCCCTATGATATCTCTTATTAGGGGTTGTGGTGTTTATGCTCGTACAGTTCGAGACAAAAGAGGGGAACGCTTGAACGTGAATGGCTCTACAGACCAGCATGGCCGAAGGGTTGCCAAAGGTGAACGTCGCGGTATTAGACCGCGTACTGTTGCATCTTCTACAACACGACCATCTCGCAGACCGCTTCATGGTTACCGCTGCCGTTACTCGGCCTGGGATTGCCGAGGCATGTGCTCAGCATCCCCCCAATGTAAGTCGGACAATGCGCAATCTTGTTCGCGATGGATTGGTCAGTGAACATACGCGTTCGATTCAAAATGATGATCGCCGACAAAAGACATGGCAATTGACCGATAGCGGAAGGGAGGAGGCCAAAGCCAAAACCATTGATCTTGGCGAAACAATGGTTCTCATCCGCAACAAGGAAGGAGAATTACTTGAAATTAATGCAAAGGAAGCACCACAACGTCTTGCTTCTGACATGTCTCTGTTGCAAGTTCTTCTTCATGCTCAACACGAAGGTGTTCTTACATGGGGCGATATTCGATTTGGATTGATTCGAAAGCAAGATGATGAGGACATTGTCCCACCACCTGGTCGATTACAACCTCTTGCTGGAGTCCATGCCACGTATCATACAGAGGCGCCATCAACGCGCAAAGTAAGAGGGCGAGATGCTGAATTACAACGGTTATCCGATTGGTTTGATGGACGTTCAGCATGTGCAGTCGTCACTGGAATCGCTGGCATTGGAAAGTCAACATTGGTCGCAGAATGGCTTTCAGGAAAAGAAGAAGCACAATCGAATCTCTCTGTTTGTTGGTATCCGTGTCAACCTTGGGACAGAGAAGTCGGTCTTGCAGTCAGCCTTCTCCATCGATTCGGTATCGATGAAAAGCATGATCCATACAATCTGATTGAAACCTTACCCTTGCGCCCTGGCGCTCCGCTCGACGTTGACACATGGCGTCGTCGTCTCTTGGCCTACTTGACCGATGCATACACTGTTCGAGAACGATTTTCAATCGCTCCTGGAGGGCCTCCACCTTACTGGCTCATCGTTCTGGATGACGTGCATCACATCGCAGCTGAATCGAAAGATCTTCTTGGAGCCCTGTTGCAGATTTCTCAGAAAACACCTCTTCGTTTCCTTTTGATTTCACGAACATCGCTCAATGTTTATGATCGACGTGATGTCCACACACGAGACATCGTTGAAGAGATTCCACTCGCAGGTCTTTCACTGAACGAAACCTCGTCTTGGTTAGAAGAATTAGAACTCGATGAAATCGATGCCAAGGACGTTCATCAGCGAACAGGAGGTCACCCTCTCGCCATTGAAATGCTTGAAATGTACGGTAAACCGACCCATGATGACTGGTTACGTTTCCTCGAAGAAGAGATTCTTGTGCCATTACCAGAGAAAGAACGTGAACTTCTTGCAACTCTTTCGCAGGCGAGTGAACCCATTCCGTGGAAGAAACTAGCTGACAGTCTTTCGTGGGAAGGCGGTCCACCGCAGAACCTTATCGAACATGGGTTGTTGATGGAACTCGAAAAAGGCATGTGGTTGCACGAAGCCCTACGAGAACGCTTGTCTCGAGAAGTTGGATCCGCAGAAAAGAAGCGGAAAAACCGACTAAAGTGATCAGAAGTCGTCTGCAGTCATGTGGTTGTCAACCCATGTGGTCAACTTGTCCTTTGACATCATACCGCTTTGTTGAGCAACGAGTTGGCCCTTGTTGAAGAGGAATAATGCAGGGATTCCACGGACACCGAGGCGTGCTGCATGCATGTTGTTCTTGTCAGTGTCAACCTTTGCTACGAGGAGGTCTCGTCCTTCGATAATGTCGTTGAGAAGCGGCGCAATTGCTTTGCAAGGTCCACACCATTCTGCCCAAAAGTCGACAAGAACCCATCCGTTCCCACCGATTGTTGCTTCAAACTCTGAATCTGTAACTGCTCGTACTTCGCCCATGACTGTCGGTCGAGCGAGGTGTCAAGAACCTTTGCCGTGAAAATCATGGGGTCCCATGGACATCCCATTTGTGATTGATATACTGCCGTGACGTAATATTATACATGGCAGGATTACGTGGAAAAGGCGTACAGAAGCAGGCAAGGATGGAACGTTTGAAGAAAGAGATCGAAACATATGTTTCGTCTCGACCAGGATGTTCAGCAGCAGATATTGTTGCATACTTATCCAATGAACGAAAGATGAGGAATCATGGATTAACCGCTCGAAAAGTTGGTTACTTCATTCCAAGATACATGCGAAGCCAGATTGGCTTCAAGTTAGATGCTGCAACAGGTAAGCGCATCTACCATGCGGCAGTTTGACCAAACATTGAACCCTAAGGGACGTTAGCGCTGTTCATGGAGTGGCCAACTTCGGTGACAACCAGTGCGTTGTTTGCGGATTTCCCCGAAACCGTGTTCAACCTTTCAGGACAACCTGCATGGGAGCTTTTGAACCCAGAAAACTCATCGGGACTCAAACAAACCCTCTCCAAACATCTTGAACAATTAGGATCAAAGCATCCTGATGACGTAGCCTTCGTCACCATCGATGAGGCGAAAGGATTAGTCCATGTCGAAGATGGAGCAATCATTGAACCGCATGTACATCTCATAGGTCCTTGTTTGATTCAATCGACAGCAACTGTACGAGCTCATGCATATGTTCGAGAGAATACCTGGATGATGCAAGGTAGTCTTCTTGGACATTCAAGTGAATCGAAGCATTCTCTGTTTCTCCCAGGTGCTAAAGCCCCTCATTTCAACTATGTTGGCGACTCAGTACTCGGTTCAAATGTCAATCTTGGTGCTGGTGTTAAACTCTCTAATCTGCGTAATGATGGAGGAACAGTTGCTATTTGGATCGATGATGAACGTCGTTCAACAGGGATTCGAAAATTCGGAGCGATCATCGGCGATGGGACTCAACTTGGCTGCAACACTGTAACCAATCCCGGTACAGTTCTTGGCCAACACTGCATGGCTCATCCAAATACGACCGTATCAGGCCTTCATGCTCCGTCAAGCGTATTGCGTTGAGGTGATAAGATGGAGAATCTCTTCGGAACCGATGGTATTCGTGGCCGAGTTGTTCTCGATGAATGCGATGATGAGGAAGCGTTGCAACGGATTGTCGAAGAACGCGAACTAACGCCACAACTTATGCAACTACTGGGTGAAGCACTTGGCCGTACATTGCCTGAGGATGGGCAAGGCGATACCATCGTTATTGGATGGGACGAACGCCCAGATAATCACACACTGGCTTCATGGCTTACACTGGGTTTTCATGCATCAAATTGTACCGTCATCCACATCGGTCTTGCTTCAACGCCAATGCTGCATTATGCCGTATTGGAAACAGGTGCGCGTTTAGGATGCATGATTACTGCGAGCCATAATCCCGTTGAAGATTCAGGGATCAAGGTCTTTGATGCGCTTGGTCGTAAGTCAATGCCAGAGTATGAACGACTTGTTACAACGTCCGCTTATTCTCTTTCACAAGAAGATCGTGAAATCGATATGACGGATCGAGAAGCATGGATGAAACCAACCTCACATCACTCGATTGACCATCCACAATGGCTTGAGAAAAGACTTGAGTTAGAAGAAAAGGCATTCAATACTTCGCTGACCTTCCCAAATTCATTCCTTCTTGATTCTTCGAAAGGCCATGCTTCAACATGGCTTGCTGCATGGCTTAACCAGCAGGGGCTCGATGTCAAAGAGGTCAGTCAAGAGGCTGTTGCAATGAACGCAGGTTGCGGAGCAGGAGAACTTTCACCGGGTCAAACATGGACCTGGAATGAAGCAAAAACAAGCGATCATTTGCTCGTCCGTTCCGTTACTCCACAAGCGGTAGGTGCTATCGTTGGAGCGGCTCTTGACGGTGATGGAGATCGTTGTCTTCTGCTTCAAGAAACGCAAGATGGCATTCGCGTTTTTGATGGCGATGATATTGCTGATGCCATTCTTTCATCCTTGGATGCAGACTGGATTGTTGCTGCAAGTATTGAGTCAAATCTCACTCTTCTTACTTCGGTTCGACAACAAGAATCGATGGTTGGTATCGAAACTGCAGTTGGAGACAGATGGCTTTCCCATGCTCTGTCTCAACACCATTCACTCACAGGAGATGACTACCCGATTATGTTGGGAATCGAAGATTCAGGTCATCTGGTCTTACCCTCGCCTCATCCAAATGGTTCGGCATGGAGTTTGGTTGGCGATGGTGCAATGACGTTGATAATGGCGTTACTGGCCATGCAAGAATCCTCTTCGAGTTCAATGGAAAAAGGATGGAAGCGTCGCGTCAGTGCAAAGAATCCAAATCGATGGATGTGGGATGGTAAAAACCAACATGCGGATTCCGTTGAAACGATGGCCCTCACCCATTTTGCACTTGCTGGAGAGGTGACGAACTGGCAACGCATGGGATTGGAAGGAGAACCGAATTTGATGCTTATTCGATGTCAGTTGAATGGTTCCGATGTCAGTCTTGGAATTCGAAACAGTGGTACTCAAGCCAAAACCAGTGTATCTCTCCGCTTTGCACAAGCAGATCCTGGTTTCGATGCGATGCTTTTGTTGCGTTCAATTCAGAATTTCCTCTTGCGAACGTTCAATCCAGTCGCTCATTGACGAGCGAGCAATTCGTCTCTTGATTGAGTCAAGTAGGTAATCACTGCAAGCAGTGCAGCTGTTACCAGTAAGAGTACAAATCCAGAGATTGGCGTCATACCTTGGTAGATGAGAACGCCTGCAATAATCCATGCCACGATCAAGTTGAGGAATCCAACGATTCTCCATCCGCGCCGTAATGTGAGGACACCAATGACCCATGATGTAACCGACATAGCCAGCAGTTCGAGCACGAATATGAGGAGATCAGGAGCAATGACTCCACTGATGATGAACAAGACCTGTGAAGCCCACAAGACTGCAGAAATCCACAATCCTCGGTTCGTTGCTGTTGCAAGTGCTGCTGCGATAAGGTTCAGAGCACCAAAGACAAGTGAGGAAACCCAGATGTCAAGAATTGCAACATCAAATTCAACTTCAATCCACCAAAGTAAACTGTTTAGGGCAAACGGTAAGACCATCATTCCAAGCATGAGAACTGCAGGTTGTTTCCAAACCCATCCCTTGTTGAACATCAATCCAAGGGCGATAAGCCCAGCTGGTCCGAATGAGAGTATCAGAACTGAGAATCCGAATGAGACGCGGCCAAGAGCGCCTCGATGGTCCTGAAGGCCGCGAATGCGACGTTGACGCTCAACCCAATCCCAAAGTAAGGCTGCAGTGATGAGAACGATCTCGATACTGAATACAGGAATCGTCCACGAGAGCGCCTCGAATTCAAACGGATTGGTTAACATTGGAAGGGGGAGTTCTCCACCTGCGAGGATTCCAAACACACGGTCGATGACAAGGAGTCCAACGACCATATCCAATACGTTTGGAATACGTACGCCGAGATCGCTGCGATTAATGAGACTAAAGCCTCCGAGGAGAATCAGACTGGCCATTAAGACGAGTAAATCAAATTGCTCTTCGAGGAAAACTGTTCCTTGACTGGCTCGTCCAGCGATATGGACCAAGACAAGCCCGGCCATGGCCACAGCAATCGGGATTTCAACTCCGAGAATGTCGACCAATCGCAACTTTAGTGATTCAGCACGGACACGTGCTAAACTGATGAAGAGAATTGAAATGCTTGCACAGAGAATGATTGCTGTTGTTTGGTCACCGCCAAGGAAAGCGAACATAACTGAAGCGAGAATGGAAACGCCAAGGAAGGAGAGAACGATGGTTGGTCGGTGTTGAATGTCTCCAACTTCAAGATCATCAGGTTGGGAAATGCTGGAGCGTTTTGATCGCTTCTTTTGCTTTTCAGCCAACTCGATAAGTTTTGGATCGATAAGCGTCACACCAGTTTCTTTAGAAGACTGATTGAGATATGCTTGTGTGTGTTGTTTGGATTGTAATTTCTGTAATCGTTCTTCCTTTCGAGCAACTGAGCGCATACCAGAGCGCCATTCACCTTGAATTGCGAGATAGGCTCCAGCGCCAACGAAACTGAGAATTGCAAAGGTTGTGATCAGATTTGCTTCCAGTGCAACACCCGTATACAACATGGTCGAAATCATTGCTACGGTTGCTAATGTTGGTGGAAGCAATTTGTCCATCAACAAGACTCGGCGTAAGAAGTGGTAGAGTGTCCCCAGAGAGAGTATTGCCATGAAGGTTGCATCTTCAACACCTGTTGGGAACCAATCCGAATTGGTTAACTCCAATGCATCAGCTTCCCGTAAAGCAGGCATTGCAAGTAAACCGCTCATGATAAGAAGTTGTAACGTAACGATGCTGTTTGATTGATTCTTTTTCGCCTCATCATCATCTTCGAACAGTTTGTCTGAATGAACAAGGAGGAGAGAGCATCCTGCAACAAGACTTGCTGCGTAGAGCGAAGTATGGCCGAACTTCCACCCAAAGAAAAGGGCGAAAACGCTCCAAGCAACGAGCATGGTACGCGGTTGACCGCGATGCTGCTCAAGAGCAACGAGGGTTCCATGGAAGATGAGAATAGATCCCATCACAGCGATTAATCCCCAAGCAGGGAGTCCATCCACACGAGCAATACTCCACACGGCAACGAGCGAGACGATGAATGAAAGGTTCCACAATTGGAGCAATCCAGAATCACGTGCTCGAGCGCTGAGTTCACTCAATCCAGCAAGTCGTCCGGCGAGGTTTAGCGTTGATTCGCCTTGACTGAGGTTTACATACAGTTGTTGCAGAATGAGAATAAGCATCCACGCGGCTACATGTTGTTCATTCAAAACGACAGGAATGAAATCATTTGAGAACATTCGAGATTCGATATCGGTTGCAAACATCAACAACCATATCCAAGGAGCGAGAACAGCAACGCCAGAGATTGAAGGAGACTTTCGCTGGACGGCAAGCCATGCAAGGCCAATCCAAACAGATCCTTGTGCAACCAATAGGCGCCATCCTTCGACTTCACCAGGTATGAGTAGTGTCAACAAGATGACGATGACGATTCCACCCATCCAGAGAACATGGTCAGATACGGCTTGCTGATTGCTCAGTAAGGCGATGGATGTGAACAGAGCAGTAAGGATTGCATAGAGGCTGTATCCATTCAAGTCAGCAACTGGTATCGAAAATACGCCAGTGCTCATTAGGATGACGAGAGCCAATAAGAACGGCGCTGGGATGAGGATAAACGGGGCTAATCGCTTCCAGTCGACACCACGTACAGTAAGGTATGATGCGCCAAATGCACTGAGTAGGAGCAGTAATTGGGCTAATGCATAGCCTGTTTCAGTCCTATTAGCAGCGATGGCAAGAAGCGCACCGATCATTCCCAAACCGACAGATATGGCCCAGAGTCCAGGTTTTCCCAGCCCCAAGGCTTTGGCAGCCTCTGAGAACCAGTTGTCCGCTTTGTGGAATTGTGTTGCGATGACCGCATTGGTTGCAGTTACTGCAAACATGAGCATGAAGAGGAGAAGTTCATCATCAAAGGAGACGATTTCTATCCCTGCGATGTTCCATCCTTGGGAAAAGGAGTGGAGTCCAATCCAGAGATATGACACTGCGATTCCAAGACTTGCTAGATTTCCTGACTTTCTGAAGACAGCTAAGCCGTGCATAGAAAGCGTACCTAACAAGATCATGGTCGCAACACCAATTTCGTCATAGAGTGCTCCAGTAGCACTTCCAAGAGCGAGCAAGACCAATGTTGCCTGAGCAGCAATCGCATCGTCATTATGACGTTGAGCAACGTATACATTGAATCCAATCAACGAAAGAAGGGAGACTCCAAGAGTTTCATCAGCACCTAACGGTGAGGCATCAAACCAACCCCAGTGATGTGCATCGAGTGCAAAACCATAGAGGATTTTCATGGAGATAATGACCCATGTTACACCGAGGAGGTGCATTCTTGGTATCGGAATCCATTTCTCTCCAGCCCAGAGTCCAGATAAACCCATCAGAATGAGAAGTGGACCTCCAAGCATTGGTGGTAATGCAGTTCCAACAACCCAACCAAGAACAGACCAAACCAAGACCATGCCAACGAGTAATCCAAATCCAATACGGCGTTCACCGTGTACGGCGATATCTGTGACAGAATCTTCAGCTGCAGGTGCATCGACGGTTCCGTCTCTCTTCTCCATTCCTGGTTCATTTCGCTGAGTGTTTGGTGCGGAAAAGAAATCAGCGATTTCACCTATTGCTTCGTCTGTTTCAACAGATACGACCGTTTCTTCCTTTTCCTCTTCCACTTCTGGTTTAGGGTCTGCGATGAGAAATCGATCTAAATCGACGCCCATTCCACGGTCGAAATTCTTCTTCCGAAGGACTTCATCTTCCACGGGGTCGTGGTCAGAAGTTTCTTCCTCCATGATATCCTCTCCTCCAAAGTCCTGTTTCAAACCTCCCCCTTGAAGGTCAATTCTTCTCTAATTTTCGTATGGCCGAATAGAAAGGGACAAAGACAGACCGCGGTAGGAACTTGTATGGCGGAGACCTCCACCCCGACATCGACCCCCCTGACAACGCACGGAATTCGCCCTAAAGGCGAGGTCCATTGGAACCTTGATACCGACGTACTGCTCGACATTTCTATCGCTCGCAACGAAGGAGTTCTCAGTGCGCATGGTGCTCTTGTAACCGAGACTGGCGAGCGAACTGGGCGCTCTCCGAATGACAAATTCATTGTCGATGAAGAATCGACTTCAAATGACGTAAATTGGGGTGATGTCAACATCTCCACAGACCTTGCAACATTCGAGAGATTGCGTGCTCAAGTTATCGACTATCTTTCAGAGCAAGAACACCTCTTCGTACAAGACCTCGCTTGTGGTGCTGAACCTTCTGAAGCACTTCCAATCCGTGTGATTACACACAATGCTTGGCACAGTACATTCGCTCGAAACATGTTCGTTCGACCATCGGTTGAAGAGCTTGCATCTCACACGCCCGATTTCACTGTCTTCCACGCACCTCATTTTGAGGCAGATGATGCATCTCTAAACTCACAATGCTTTGTTATCGTCAATTATGCAGCAGGTGAAGTCATCATCGGCGGAACTCGATACGCTGGAGAAATTAAGAAATCGATTTTCTCGATCATGAATCTCATTCTTCCGAAGAAGGGAATCCTTCCAATGCATTGCTCTGCAAACACAACCGGTGAGAATACAGCGATCTTCTTCGGCCTTTCCGGTACTGGAAAGACAACATTGTCAGCAGATCCAAAGCGTGCTCTTATCGGTGATGATGAGCATGGCTGGGGCGCAAATGGTGTCTTTAATTTCGAAGGTGGATGCTATGCTAAACTCATTGACCTCTCAGAAGAAGATGAGCCAGCAATCTTTGCAACAACTCGACGACGAGGAACAGTTTTGGAGAACATTGTTCTCGATGCAGATGGTGTTCCTGACTTTACTGATGTGAGCAAAACACAGAACACACGCGGTTCTTATCCAATCGAATTCATCGATAACAGAACTCCAGATTCTCGTGGAGGACATCCACAGAATGTTATCTTCTTGACATGTGATGCGTTTGGTGTTCTTCCGCCAATCTCTCGTCTTACTCCAGAACAAGCAGCCTACCACTTCATTTCAGGATATACAGCAAAGGTTGCTGGAACTGAAATTGGCGTAAAGGAACCTCAAGCGACCTTCTCGGCTTGCTTCGGTGAACCATTCATGCCAATGCATCCTGGTGTTTATGCCGATCTCCTTTCAGAGAAAATGGAACAAAACGGTTCAACAGCATGGCTCATCAATACTGGATGGAACGGCGGTCCATACGGTGTTGGAAATCGAATGAAAATCAAGTACACTCGTGCAATGCTCAACGCTGCACTTGATGGCGATCTTGACAGTGTCGAATACATTACAGATGGTCGGTTTGGATTCGAAGTACCAACTTCTTGCCCAGACGTTCCTTCCGATGTTCTTCAACCGAGAACAACATGGGAAGACAAGGATGCTTACGATGCAACAGCAGACAAGTTGGCTGAAATGTTCAACACAAACTTTGAACGATATGCAGCAGGTGTTTCTGATTCAGTTAACGAAGCCGCTCCTCAAACAGTTTGAGTGCGGAATCTTCAAAGTGAACATGATTGAAGCGTAAACATGCAACCAGATGGTTCAATGCCCTCAAATCAACCCCCTGCATCGATTCCGATTCAAGTGAATCCTGTTCAGCAACCAATAGAATCTCAGCCTGTACAACCAATGTTATTTGGGGCAACACAGCAACCAATGATGGCTCAACAGATCATGATTCAACAAAATGGCAACGGTATGGCTGTAACTGGATTGGTAATGGGTATTCTTGCAATTGTCTGTTACTTACTTGGCTGGCTTATTTGCGTAACATGGGCAGTAGGTTGGTTGTTCGGAATTTTAGCAATTATCTTTGGTCACCTTGGCCAAGCTGAAGGAAGTCGTTCAGGTACCGGAGCAGGTCAAGGAATCGCAGGATTTATTCTTGGATACTTGACAATTCTTGGCTATATTATTCCAATGATTTTGCTTGGTGGAAGCCTTGCGTCTCTTTGATGCAATATTTCTTCACACCAACCCCTTCAAAAAGGGAAGCCATCTGGGTTGAATTGGGCGATTGGGGTAGTCTGGATATCCTTCCGGCCTTCGGAGCCGGGGACGTGGGTTCGAATCCTGCATCGCCCGCTCTCAACAGCATCACTGCAAGGGCGTACGCGTCCATACAGAAACGGTCTCATCTCCCCATTGTTCTTTACGAACAAAAGTAAGTCCTGAACCGGATAAGACCTCATCATCAATATTGGAAGCAACTGGTTGTTGATGAACGACTTCACTTCGAACAAGATAGAACTCATCGACCAATCCTTCAGCAAGGAAGGCATGAACGGTCTTAGGACCTCCTTCAACGAGAAGTCGTTGGCGCTGCAAGTCGCCTAATCGATTGAGAAGAGGAATCAATCCTGTAAAGTCAGAACCGATGCGCAATGTTTCGTGTTCATCATTGTACACGATTGCATCTGAATTGGTACGTTCCTTCGGATCAAGAACAACCCGCAAAGGTTGTCGTCCTGTTTCGACTCTACGAACGGTGAGCGTTGGATTGTCTCGTTGTATGGTTTCTGCACCGACCAAGATTGCATCGCAATCCCTTCGTAAACGATGGACTTCATCCAAGCATGCTTCACTTGTGAAGCGCTGGGCTTGTTCTGATCTATCATCAACTGAACCATTGGCATCAACGGCCATTTTCACAGTTACCAGCGGTCTTCGGTGTTCACACCAATGGAGGAAAGGTTGCATTTGTTGACCAGCTTCATGCTCGAGCAGGCCCGTCTTGACACTGATTCCGGCTTTCTCAAGAACATCGATGCCTTTTCCGCGAACGGTTGGATTTGGGTCATGGTGTGCAACAATCACGTTCTTGACGCCAGACCAAAGCAAAGCTTCGGTACAAGGAGGCGTTCTTCCATAGTGATTACAAGGTTCGAGAGTAACATAAGCAGTCGCTCCATTTGGTGAGTTTCCTTTCGCTTCTGCATCGTGGATTGCCATCTGTTCTGCATGCAATCCTCCGAGATGATCGTGCCAACCTTCTGCAATGATTTCGCCGTCCTTGACAAGGACACAACCGACGAGGGGGTTTGGACTGACGTTACCTCTGCCACGTTCAGCCACAGCAAGGGCTCTGTGCATGAATTTGACATCAGATTCTGACCAATCCATCATGACCCTCCAACTTAGGCCAGAAGCCATCTCTTCATGAGTGCTTGGTTTAATCTCTAAAACGGGGAAGAGTTCATGCGGAGGAGTTCTTGTCCCAAAACATGGCCTCTGCAGATGATGAGACTTCAAACGATTCAACCACACCCTCAGTGATGGATTTTCAACCCGATGAGAGCAGCAAAAAACGAAAGGGACTGCACCGGCCAATGCCTGCAAAGGTATTCGTTAAACCCTCAAATGATGGAGTCAAGCCCTCAAAAGTATTCATGCTCGTCAATCCTTATTCTGGAAAAAAGAAGGGCATGAAGGTTGCTGAAGCAGCAAAACAACTGCTTGAGTCATCAGGCATTGAAGTCGAAATGCACATCTCTCAACATTCAGGTCATCTTGTCGACATTGCTTCTTCATTAGATGTTCAGCACGATCAGGCAATTGCTGTTGTAGGTGGAGATGGAAGTCTCTCAGAGAGTATTACCGGTTGGATGATGCAATCAAAAGACAACTCAACAATCCGATTTGGACTGATTCCAGCAGGAACAGGAAACTCTCAAGCCCATGATTTTGGCATCAAGAGTATGGAAGATGCAGTTTCAAGAATTGTCAATGGCGTAACCCAGTTCATCGATCTCGCACGAGTAGAATTGACAGAAGGACTTCCAGGCAATAACAAGGGACAGATGATTCGATACAGCCACAATTTGGTCACATGGGGTCTTGGTGTAGATTCAACAATCAAGGCTGAAAAGATGCGGTGGATGGGTAGTATTCGATATGATGTGGGAATTCTCATGGCGATTATGGCAAATAATCGAAGACATGCAAGCCTCTTCTTAGACGGACATAAGATGGAAGATGATTTCACATTATTCCTTATTCAAAACAGTCAAACTGGTGGGTCGCTCCTACCACTTGCTCCAGGAGCTTCTCTTGATGATGGACTGATGGATATTGGAATCCTGAAAAAGATGACTCGAAGAGACATTTTGAAGGCGTTTGGTCTGCTCAAGAAAGAAGGTCGACACGTCTTCCATCCAAGAGTAGACTATCATCAATTCAAACAATTACGGATTGAAACACCTGAGCCTACGGCAATAAACATCGATGGGGAAAACATTGGTTCAACACCACTGTCAATGGAAGTTCTTCCTTCTTCAGTACAAGTGTTCCATTGAATCAATGGATTTCAGAAACTGAAATCAGAGAATTCTTCTTCCTCATCATCCCAGGTATTTTTGGTTTCTTTTGGTTCAGGTTCTGGTTCAGGTTCCGGCTCAGCCTTCTTCCTCACTGCTCTTCGGCGTCGAACCTTTGGTTTCTCTTCTGCCTCAGGCTCAGAACGTACTGGAGGAGCGCGAGATGATGGAACGCTTGTTGATGCTGGAGTTGATGTTGGAACCGAGGATGATGTTGGAACCGAGGATGATGTTGGAACCGAACTGCTTCCAAAGGTGGATGATGGTGGGACAAAGGACTCTGTGTTCTTTATCTGTTTTTCAACCCGCTTCGCATCTTCCGATTCTACAACAGAACTGCCTGATCCAAATTCGGATTTTACAGGTGAATCAGAACTTCCACTCAGTGCACTATCAATACTGAATGAGCCAAAGCCATCGTCTTCATCCTTCTTTTTGCTTGTCTTTGCAGGAGGTGGTGATTTGCTCTTTTTACGTTGTTCCATACGACGTTGATCAGGTGTTGTCATACCAGCTTCTTTTGCATCTTGGACATCTCTACGGACTTGTGCTGCCTTTTCCACACCTTCCTTTCCAAGAAGGGTCAATGCGATGCTTCGAGCGCTCATACTAACGCGCATGGATGAATACATGTAGGCTCCAACTCCGCCGCCAATACCAACAAGGAGTACGAAAAGAATGAATCCAGTACGGCCAAGGAATGGAACATCACCAAAGACATATTCGTCATCTGCTTCACCGTCCATGCTCACAGTTGAATCTTCAAATTCGATTTCAGTAACGAGGAAGAACAGTTGATTGACGTTGAAACTTCCGGCTGTAGCGACACAATCGTTGGTTACGCCAATGTCACGATTGTTTCCACCTTGAGGGTTTTGTGGAAGGACTGGACCATCGACGAGATAACCTGAGATTCGAACTGCTTGGTGGAATGTCCCGAGTGAAGCGATTCCATCGTTGATGTTTTCACTGGCTGGGATAAGGCCTAGAACAAACCATTTCGAGTCTGAGTCACCATCAACACTGTCCAAGTCAACTGTACCTTGACCCGTCTTTGGCTGGACTGGTACGTCCCATTCTTTGACTTCAATTCGCTCACCAGCACCAGAAAGAACATTCTTTGCATCAGTGAATGACATCTGTTGAATTGCTACAGCCGCAGTCGTTGCAAATGTCAGATTATTGTTGTTGAGATCACTGTTGTGTGTGTCGTAGATTATGCTTGCACTCATGTAGCCTTCGAATTTGATTTTTCCACCTTTATCTGGACCAACTTCTCCATCAAGACAGCCACGTTCAGTGTAGGTATTAGTGATGGTTTCATCACCGAGTTTGGAAGTAAATGTGAAGGTCCCGTCACCGTTCCGCTTAACGTCAATCGACTCGCCCCATTCGGGTGCTACAGGTGCTAAACACCCTGCAAGAACAAACAGAGAAGCGAGAAGTAAGCCCAGCAACCCTTGGCGCATGAAAGGTACAGAGAGGGTATAGTTTGTGAATGCTTCTCCTAAATTGGATGGAGGCGCGGCGAGAGGGATTCGAACCCCCGAGTCATCGGACACCGGATTTCAAATCCGGCGCAATACCAGGCTATGCGATCGCCGCAATGATTTGGCCACAACTCCCCCTATCAAACTCTTTTCCCTTGAAATCATTCAGATTTCGCACGGAGCGAGATTGCAGCCATGGAGATCATGACCACTGAAAGGATGAAGCCAATCGAAGGAATCCCTTCGGATTCTATTTCAATTAGGCCTTCCTTTTCAGCGAGTGTAACGATGTCCTCAACGAATTCTTCGGGAAGCCACTTGTCACTAAGCCAAGAGACTCGAGGCTTCTTCTCATCATCGAGAATGTAGGTAATGGTTGAGTGCCCAACGGTGTATTCAGGTTCTTCTGAGATGATTTGAACACAACGTAACATATCGTCTTCAGCCCATTCATAGCCTGCATCACACATACAGTGAGCATTCTGACCTGAACCCATAATCCAACCATTTCCACTGCATTCAGTGGCTTCAATGGTTGCAAATCCAGGTGCAGGAATAGCACTGTTATCTGTGCTGTTCGGTGCCCATGCGATGGTCATCGGATCATCCAGAAGATCCATGCCGACTTGTGAATCCTCCCAGGTCATGTTCGTTTGATTCCAAGTATGAAGTTCCCACCACCAACTCCAATCTGCAGGAGCGGAGACGCCATTGATGCTGTTGAGGAAGTGTCCAAAACTGCTGTCGGAAATATCCACATCGATTTCAGCTCCATCAAATGCACCTTGAGTAAGATGATATCCAGTAAAACCTGAAACGTTTGTGAATGCAGTTGTATTGTCTGGGAAGACAACTTGAACGGAAGGGTCTTCGCCCACAGGAGCCATCAGCAGAGACGCATTCGCTTGTGATGAGAACCAGGCAATATGTTGCTCTTCAAGAGCATTAACTGAATCCACTCCAACAGGGGAATCTTCCCAGCCTTCGCTTGTCTCATTGAACACTTTCAAGCTCCACCACCAACTCCAATCCTCTGGAGAATCGTATCCGTTGATTCCGTTAACCATGGTTCCAAACTGAGACTCAGATGTATTGAGAGACCAACCAGCTTCATCGGCTGCTGCTGTTGTTAATGTCATTCCAGTAGGGAGGAACATCAATTCCATACTTGTTCCATTTTCATTTGTGTATACAACACTGGAGTTGTGTATTTGGCCATCCATATCGCTCATGTTGTCATCATGAGGGTCGGTAACAATCTCTTGAACAGCCATACCGAATCGAGACCAAACATCAGCAAGTTCTGTACTATTGCCTGTAAGATGCGGCCATTCAACGCCATGGAGACTCATGTAATCATTCATCACTTCAGGAGTATCATGTCGAGGATCAAGGGTAATTGAAACGAAGCCAACATCCTCTGCAATTTCATCAGGAATCTGCTGTTGTACCATCTTCAAGTTTTGAGTAATGATTGGGCAAACATCAGTACATCGTGTGAAGAAGAAGGAGACGACAACGATATCCTCGGTCATGTCAGAGAACTTCATTTCCGAATTGTTCTCATCTGTAAGCGTAAAATTGCCTACGCTTGAGGTTGTTAATTGAAATCCATTGAACGCAGAGGCTGGTACGCTTACGAGAGTAACGGATAACAGCAAGGCTACGAGAAATAACGCAATTCGTCTCATGTAATCGACTCAACGTTCTGTTGCGTATTGTTCTCCCCAATCTGGAGTACACCAGCCAGGAAGGCCATTTACGCCTTCAGGATTGGATAGACCAATACCCCAAAGCATCAACAGAACGAATAAAGTTGGGAATAATGCGACTCGAAGGTATATTTTCGGGTCATCCCAAAGGTGCATGAAGAAAGCGCCGATACCGAATCCTTTGATGATTCCAACGACGATAAGAATACCCCAAACGACATACATAGAGACACGAATGTCTGTTCCAGGATACTCTTCGAAGAAAACTGCGCCTACTTCAAACAGTGTGAAAAACATCAGAATGATGAAATTCCAGAAGTAAATGTCTTTGCCCATAATTAATTTGTGTTCTCCCATAGTTTCACCTCAGTACAGATAGAATGCTGGGAAGATAACAACCCAAGCCAGATCAACAAAGTGCCAGTAGAGACCGAAGTACTCGATACCCTGTGCATTGTCTTCGTCCCATTCGACGGTATCAGCCTTGAAGATCATGTAGAGCATGATCAACAATCCTGCAAAGACGTGGACACCGTGTGCGCCAGTAGCCACGTAGAAAATTGAACCTTCTTGACTTGCGACAGTGAATCCTTCTGCGATGAGATGGCTCCACTCAACCAACTTCAGCACAATGAACATTGTACCAAGAGCGAGAGTAACAATCAGATAGTTACGGATTGCACTCTTCTTGTCTGGCATGATTTTGCCCATAAAGCCAGATGGTACCTTGTAGTCATGAGACTTCGCAATCTTCAGAGCCAGAACGATGGTGTATGAAGAGATGATCAGTGCGAATGTGTTTACAGCACCAGGAAGCAATGTCCAGAAGTCACCTGTTCCTACTGCGCCACCAGGGCGTAGGTAGTCGGATGCGGTCAGAGCGTAGTCCGGGTGAGCGATGTGAGTATCGAAGACTTGGATGACGCCTTGGTCGTTCCTGATTTCTCGACAGGTACCCTCATCAAATGCCCACTTTGTGCACCATTCGGTTCTCATACGTAGGTATGAGGAGAAGAATGTAGCGAAGACCATGACTTCAGACATCAAGAAGACCCAGATACCAGCCTTACGGATGTGTTGTCCAT
>OCRI01000145.1_pt1 | contig 20262 bp, 17 predicted proteins | sample 1534641 | NCBI WGS metagenome assembly OCRI01 (sample SAMEA3275473, study PRJEB22092) | marine metagenome | reverse complement strand
ACAAGAACGCTGCAGAGACCGCTGAAAAGTATGGCCGACCTGGCGATTACGTGTTTGGCGCAAACGTCGCAGGCTTCCTCAAGATCGCTGAGGCAATGGCTGCTCAAGGCGTTGTTTGATCCGACACAATTCGCCCACAGTGGCAGGCATAGAGGCCCCTTCAGGGTCATACCTCCGTTGGTGCGAGGCTGGGCTTCAGTTGCTTTTGGCTTTGAAGAACTGAACGTTGATTGGACATGATGTCTATTCGGTGGGCTCTTCCATTCCAACGATTTCGTAGTTTGATGGGAACATGGCAACGGCAACGGCAAGCACCGTGCAGGCAAGTCCCCAGCCAAACATCTGACGCACGAACATCATCTCAAGGGCGATGACAAGGATCAGCAAACCGCCAATGTTCGAAGTCCACACGAGGGTTTTGAACGTGCCAAGGGTCACGCCGGGCGTCCCTTCTTTTCTGTATGGACCAAACTCTCCACCAAAGCGCTGCGCCGTGTCATCTTTTCCTTTTTTGGACATTTTTCTTCCTCCTTAACGGTCAATCATGGTGATGGCGTCGGTTGGGCATGCCAAGACGCACAAGCGACATCCAGTGCAAGCATCACGAATGATTCTCGCCTTTCGATTCGATTCAACTTTGATGAGTGGGCTTGCCATTGCGACTTTGTAGAGATCAATCGCATCATCATCACAGACAATGGTGCATTGGTCGCAACCAATGCAGAGGCGCTCTTCGACAAACGCCACGGCTGTCTCGCCGCCCTTGGCCGCTGCATGTTGTTCACCCCGTTGCCTGTTGAGGGAACTGCGAATGCGCAAGGCCTCCGCCTCTCTGCGCTTTTTCAGCTCGTCCGAGGAGGTCATGCAGTTTCCTCCACGAGGTCATGCTCTTCAAACTTGACGACAGCCATGTTGACCAAAAGATCGCCAAAGCAGTAGAACGCTCCGACGAGGAGTGGTGGGTTCCAAGCAGTAAGTCCCGTCCATGGTACGGACGCAGCCCAAGTCCAATTCCCTAACTGAGTTCCAATGATTTCCATACCAAGTGCCGCCCATGCCATGGCCGCATAGAGCCTTGGTTGAGGTCCGTATTTTGTGAACACCAACACAAGAATGAGCAACACAACTGCTGAAGTGTCGCCGCCCGTGTACGCTCCATAGGCGACGACAGGCACGAACGGCATCAGCGATGGAAGCGCCCATGCCTCCTTCATTTTCTCAGCCATCATACGCCCGAGGTCGAAGAGGAAGTAGTGGCCCGCTGGAACAAAAAGTGGCATGAGGCCCCGTTGGTATTCGTAAATTCCCCAGACTTCGCTGAAGAATAATTCCATCGGTGTTGCAAACGCAACAACGGTGATCATTTCGATGCGGGTTTTTCGGGTCCCCTTTGCATAGATGTAAGCAAAGAGGCCCCAACACCAGACATTGACCGGCCACTCTGGTGGTAGAATGAATGTGAGGAGTCCACCGGCCGCCGTTGCCGAAACCCAGAGGCCAACGACAATGGTCAGGATGTACACCCATGCCCTGTGCATGGTCGGGCGAAGTGGTGTGGCCACTTAAGACTGGACGGCGTTGTTGTTTTCTTGGTAGGCGAGCAGTTCCTTGCCCATCGCCAACATTGACAACTCAGCCACAAGGGCGTGCCATCCCTGCGCATGTTCGCCGTATGTTTTACCCACGTCATGAATTGATTCAAAGCGAGCGCTTGGTGAATTGAGGTTGTCGTTGTCACCTTTCTTTGGATTGATTCTGTAAAACCAAGATGCGGCCTGACCGTCAACAAGGTAGACGACGGGTTCAACGGGTGCGCCTTCTTCCGTTTTCAAACAGGTTGGAACACCTTCTTGAATCAAGAAATTCTCGACATCAACGCCACCTTTTGCGTACATCAATCTGTTCATTTTACGGTTTGAAAGTTCGAGGATTTGTTCACCCTTCGTCACCACCATAATGCCTAATCCATAGGTTCCGCGGTCGTTTTTGATGAAGGCTACGGGTTCTCGTTCGATGCCAAGCGCTGCATATTTTTCAGCTAATCCAAGGAGGAAATCATCAATTTCTTCAGCCAATCGAACTCTGCAGGTTTCTTTTTCGAGGCACTTGTTTTCAGAGACAAACCATTCGCTCATCAAATGCCATGAATCGATTTCCAGCATATTGGCCATTTCATCCACATACTCTTGGAGTTGAAGGTAATGTTCGGATTTACGTCGTCGGTGCCATCCCATTTCTTTTGGTGGGAACACTTGGTTTCCAAGTCCCGGAAGAATGCCTTCTGTGAGGTCGTTGTTGAGGAGCGTTAAGCACGGGATCTCTCCGGCTACGAGCAAGTAATCCTCGCCGTCTTTGCTGGCCGCCTCGACGGGTGTCAGTTCAACAGGACCCGAGATTCCGTCGAGCCAACCTCGGTCTTCAAACACGGGGGAGCCAACCGTGCATCGGTAGCCCGCCATTTCCAGCAGTTTCTGGATCGTTGCAATGTTCTCCACATAGCCCTTGTTCCTTGTGTGGGCTTCAGGATAAAGATGAACCCACTTACAATCTCCATAATTCCGCTTAATGTGCGTCCCCATCAGCGTAGAAATTTCATCCATGTCCTGTGGGGCGATGTTGTTGAATCCTGCAGGGAAGTGGTTTGCATCAACCACGGCAATCTTCCATTCAGCATCTCGGACATCCACGCTCCCATAGAACGGGATTGGGACTTCTGCTCGCTTTCGATCCATCCATTCAGAAATCCGTTGGCGATTTGCTTCCAACTTTGCCGTTAAAGCATGCAATGAATTCATCCAATCACCTCGTCGAGCAGTGCAACTGCACTTTTCTGTGGAGGTATGGCGCCTCTGTCCAATATATGAATTGCTTCAAACAAACCGATGCCGATGGCCAATTCAGGTTGACCCTTGAACGCCTTCGCAAGCCTTGGGTGGCGCTTCAGGACTTCATCCCCACGCGGCCGTAACTCTTCGATGAGGGTTGTAATGAGGCCTGGTGAAGTGGCTCTTCCAGCAGGTAGTTTTGGACGACGTACGATTTCGGGGGGGAGCCTTGTCAAATCTGCTGCCGACCTCAAGGCTGCCTTTTCCTCGAGCGAGGCGGGCAGGCGCCATTCCATCGGGAGGTTGTTGGTGGCCTTGCGATGTGCGCTACCAAGGAATGGCACCCGCACTTCCAAGGAGTGAGCCATCGAATGGCGGTCCACCAATCGCAATTGGAAGTTCGTGAGTTGGCCATGTTCAAGCTCGAAATTGAGGAAGGATTCCAGTGAGTCCGTATGGGCTGAGCCGCTGTGATCGCTCGTGTACCACGCATCGCCGACCGGCAGGTTGCCCTGTTCGATTTGGCGAGCCATCGGGTGGTCCATTGAGGCGAGGCGTGCGTCAATCAAGCGGGCGTGTTGGGCGAGGTCACGGTACCGTGGGTAACCTGCATGCAATTCATCAGCACCTTGACCACACAAGCCGACCGTCACCTTTTCAGCCATCTTTTGGAACAGCGGTTGGAAAAACAAGACGGTGACGTCGAAGTCTTCTCCATGCCAAGTGAGGTCTGGAAGTCGCTTGTCGAACGAGTCTGCTTCCAAAATGTGTTGATGGTGTTTGAGGTCCAGTGAGGAGGCGACGTTTTCGGCGGCGATCCAATCGGGGTTGTCTTCGCTTTCAGCCACCGTCCAGCATTCTGGCACGGGTTGGCCTGCACGTTGAGCCGCTTCGTGAGCGACGGCCGCAACCAAGGAGGAATCAAGGCCACCTGACAGAACAATGCCCATTGGGACCTCGCCCATGAGTCGCTGGCTCACACCATCGACAAAGGATTCCAGTAGGTGACCTGCTTGAGTTGATGGATCCCATGTTGATTCAGGGCTGAGGGCTTGGCGCTCCACATTTGCCTTGTCAACCATGGTCGGTTTCCCATCCTCCAATGACCACACTTCGACGGTGCCGGCACGGACTTGATGCACGCCTTTGAGCAAGGTTGTTCCGTCAAGTGGATACTCCCAAGCCAGTCGTGCAATTAAGGCGGCTTCATCAAAAGACGGGATGTGGTTTTCATGGGCGCGAAGTGCCTTTGCTTCACTTGCAAATAACAAGCTTCCATCGACGTGGGTGCGAACCAGTGGCTTGATGCCAAGCGGGTCACGTGCAAGCAAGAGGCGTTGTTCTCGAGGATCCCAGAGACAAAAAGCGTACATGCCGTCGAGTTGGTTGATCCATGCAGCATGTTGGCGAGCCGAGAGGGGCCCATTTTTTTGTTGCTGCTTGGCTTTGCTGTACAACGCCATGATGGCTTCAGAATCAACATTGCTGGTCCAAGGGTAGGTTTTGTTTTGGTGGCGGAGTTCGGCATGGTTGTAGATTTCACCATTGGCGACGAGAATTTCACCAGCAGGTCCGAAGATTGGTTGGTCACCACCAGCACGATCAACAATTGCCAGACGGGTGTGGCCTAATGCGAGTGTGTCGTCTGTCCACGCATCTTGACCGTCTGGACCTCGATGCTTCTGAAGTCTGTTCATGGTGTGAATCACATTGATGTCTGGTCGCCCAAACATACCTGAAATTCCGCACATAATGTAGGGTCGAAGGCTCGCCCTTCTTCAATCCATGCAGGTCGGTTTTGTTCACCAAACGGGGTATCGAACCATGACGACTGCCATGAGGATGATGGCCAAGGAAAAGCCAACGAAGTAGGTGATTTGTGGGGGTTCTGAAGAGTTTGTCTCGTCGCTCATTGACGTCACCAATCTTGGCCACCCGACACCATCATTTGAACATATTGAGGGCTATGGTTCGTTTCAAGATATAATCTTGAGGAACGGTTCGAGCACCAACAGCAGGCCAAGAGGGATCAGTGTCATGGTGGCGTTGTCGTCAATGTAGCGTAATCTTGGCCATTCTGCGGCCACACAGAGGGGTCCAAAGACAATGGCAAGCCAGAGTGGTGTGGCAAAAAAATGCCAACATGCGACCCAGATGAGTGCGATGAACACGCACGAATAGAGAATCACGTTCTTTGTTTCAGTACCACGGCGCCTTAATTCGCCCATGAACGGGTCGCCGAACGCCAGAGAAAGAATCAGTGGCCATGCGTAGGCTTTGGTTGGTGCAAGCAGAAACACCATGCCAACGCCAAACGCGCCCCACGCGAGGGCGGATACTTGCTTTGCCTCATACGAGCGCTGACCAAAGATCGTGAAGCCCATTTTAAGACGAATTCCCTCAGCTGCTAGGATGGCAAGGATGACCAGGGAGACCACTTGAGGGACTTCGGCGCCAATTGAATCGGCCAAGGCCTCGCCCCATTCGAAATACACAAACGGGACCGCCGCCATTCCAATGTGGATCCCACGGCGGAACAAATGGCCGCTCATGCCGCCGACTGAAAGGTCTACAGGGTTGGTTAACTCGACATGTTCACTCATTCTTGTTCGCCCCGATGGACTGTATCACATCGTCAAGCGACATATAACCTGAGGCTAATTTTTCGAGGAAATCGTCCAATTGTGGAGATTCGAGTATTTTCCGTTCGTGGTGGGCAAGCAATCGCTCCCGCCATCGTGCTCGCTCAGAACGTCCAGATGAGGCCAGTTCAAGCAACATTGTTGAGGCGTTTTCAATCCCGGTTCCATGAAGCGCTGAAGTTAACAAGACAGGAGGTGGCGTTCCCGTTCCCAACTCATAGGATTCTCTGAGTTCATCAGCATGACGTTGTGCGCCTGGTAGGTCGCATTTGTTGACGATGACTGCATCAGCAAGTTCGAGCAGGCCGGCCTTTTCCGCTTGGACACCATCGCCCCTTGCCGGACCCTCAACCACCAAGATTCGGTCTGCGATCGCTGCGCATCGAACTTCTGCTTGCCCGGCACCAACAGTCTCGATGACCACCCTGTCCCATCCCAATATCAACAGGAACTCGGTCATGTCGGCAACGATAAGGGGGACGCTTCCAGATGCTTTTCGGGTGGCGATGGAGCGAAGGTAGACGTTGTTTTTGAGGGTCGGATGGTCGACGACTGTCATTCGAACACGGTCCCCGAGCAACGCACCACCAGAACGCGGGGATGATGGGTCGACAGCCAAAAGAGCCACTCGTAATCCAGAGCCAGCCCATTGCGTCAACAAGCCGTCCAAGAGGCAAGATTTGCCAACGCCGGGGGCTCCTGTGATGGCGAGTGATTCCCAGTGTTCGGTCGTGGCTTGATGTTCGCCGGTGATGGTTTTGATTTCGTCAAGGGTGATGGTTCTGTTTTCTAGCGCCGTTAAGGTGCGCGCTAACGACCGACGGTCGCCTTGCATGGCTGCCTCAATCATTGCTTGCAATGCACTCACCTCATGCTTCAGAAGACCAGTGCCAGTCGCTTGTTTGTCCGACGCCAGCATCATCCATTGCATTTGATGCTTGTATGAATTCAAGAATTTCCGATGTGGGTGTGCCTGGGCCAAAGATGGCGCGAATTTTGCAATCAAAGAGGGCATCACGATCGTCGTCTGGAATAATCCCGCCTCCGAAGACGATGACATCGTTGAGACCTTCAGTTCTCAACAATTCACAGACCTTGGGAAACAAGTGCCCATGCGCCCCTGAGAGTGAAGAGAGTCCGAGGAATCGAGCGTCTTCGTCCCGAACGGTGTCGACGATTTGCTGAGCGCTTCTCCTAAGACCGGTGTAAATGACTTCGTGGCCAGCATCTCTGAGTGCTCGTGCCACCACTTTCGCACCACGGTCGTGACCGTCAAGTCCGGGTTTTGCAACGACAACTCGCAACGGTTCGCCCATGAACTGAGGATGAAACGCTTCCCTATCAACACACCCCTTCAAAAATGAGGCACTTCGCTTTGTTTCTGCGTTCAATGACATGGTTGGAAGTTCGCCTCTTAGGCGGTCCTTGAGTGGCAACGCATAAGGGCGTCTTTTCAGTCCGAGGGGTAGGGAAGCCTATGTCATCGACAGAGCAACGACTCCAAGATTTGCGAAATCGAAAGGCCCGCAGCGAGGCTGGGGGGGGACAAGCAAGGGTTGATGCTCAGCACAACCGAGGCAAAATGACCGCACGTGAACGCATGGAAATGTTGCTTGACGATGGTTCATTCCAGGAAATTGATGCACTCGTCGAACACCGCTGCCGAGACTTCAACATGGATTCTAACATTATCCCCGGCGACGGGGTTGTCACTGGTCACGGTACCATCAACGGGCGAGAAGTGTTTGCGTTCGCTCAGGATTTCACGGTCTATGGCGGTTCTCTCGGTGAGATGCACGGTCTGAAAATTTGCAAAGTGCTTGACATGGCGCTCAAGACGGGCCGACCCGTGATTGGCATGAACGATTCAGGCGGTGCCCGAATCCAAGAAGGCGTGGCTTCGCTTGGTAGCTATGCTGAGATTTTCTTCCGCAACGTGCGTGCTTCAGGCGTTGTTCCACAAATTTCGGTGATCATGGGTCCTTGTGCCGGAGGTGCTGTCTATTCACCAGCCATCACTGACTTTGTCATCATGGTCGACCAAACCGCTCACATGTTCATCACCGGTCCTGAAGTGATCAAGACCGTCACGAATGAAGTGGTGACGTTCGAAGACCTCGGCGGGGCGATGACCCATGGTAGCAAATCAGGCGTCTCCCACTTCACTGCAAACGACGACGAAGGTGCTATCCTGCTCGCTCGTGAACTCACCGACCTCCTGCCACAAAACAACCTCGAGCGCCCTCCCGACAAGAAAACTTCAGATCCAATCGACCGTTCGTGTGATGCCCTTGACAGCATCATTCCTGATGTCGCTACCAAACCCTACGATGTCCTTGATGTCATTAGTGAAATCCTCGATGATGGAGCGTTTTTGGAAGTTCAAGCAGATTGGGCTCAAAACATCGTCATCGGGTTCGGACACCTTGGCACTCACACCGTTGGTGTGGTGGCAAACCAGCCAAAAGTTCTGGCCGGTTGTCTCGACATCGATGCCAGTGACAAAGCAGCAAGGTTTGTTCGCTTTTGTGATGCGTTCAATATTCCAATCATCACCCTTGAGGATGTTCCAGGTTTCTTACCCGGCACCAATCAAGAGTGGGGTGGCATCATTCGTCACGGTGCGAAACTTCTCTACGCTTTTGCTGAAGCGACGGTGCCAAAGTTGACGGTGATTTTGCGCAAGGCCTACGGTGGAGCGTACGATGTGATGTCTTCAAAGCACATACGCGGCGACTACAACGTCGCTTGGCCGACCGGTGAGTTGGCCGTTATGGGTGCTGATGGCGCCGTCGAAATTATTCACAAGCGTCGCATCGCTCACGCTCGAAATGCCGAGCAAGAGCGAGCCCGCCTCACGGAAGATTTCAATGAGAAATTTGCAAACCCGTACAAGGCTGCAGCGCTTGGTTACCTCGATGATGTCATCGAACCAAATGAGACTCGCCGCCGCCTTGCTCGAGCGCTCGAGATGCTTATGGATAAGGAAGAGTTGCGACCTGCCCGAAAGCACGGGAACATCCCATTGTGAGGTTTTAGTATGAGCGCAACTGATTCGGCTACCCTTCGCATGGCTGCCATTGCTGCTGTGATTGCTGAAGTGACTCAGCAAGGCGAAGATGTGTCTCAAGTGGCGCGCAAACCCGGTTTGGCATGGTCACAGGATCATCGAAGGATGAACACTGGACAATCAAGCCTCATGCATCAACGAGCAAGCCGCTCACCCTGGAAGTGAATGAATGTCAGAAACAAGAAAAGTCGTCGTCGACGGTGTTGAATTCGAAGTTGAACTCGAGGGTGAAGGCACATCTTGGTCCGCTACTGTTGAGGGTCAAACGTTCCAAATTGAAATTCCAGACGCCGCACCTGTGTCAAAGAAGAAGCGCTCGGGTGGTGGCAAGAAGAAGAAGTCCGGAACCGTTTCTGCGAACATTCCCGGCAAGGTCGTCACCGTTGAAGTCAACGAAGGCGACGAAGTGATTGAGGGTCAAGTGATCTTGATTCTTGAAGCGATGAAAATGCAGAATGAAATCCAAGCACCTGTCTCAGGAACTGTGGTCTCTGTTCAATGCGAAGAGGGGCAAGCGATTGAAGCGAACATCCCTCTTGTTGTGATTGAGCCGGTCGCTGAACCAGAAAGTGAGTAGCGCTCATTTCATGCACTCAAATGATCTTCATAGTGCCGGTCATGTACGACCATTAAAGAGGTGTCAGTGTTTGACTTTGTGTATGGGCGGAGCGGCAGTGTGCGATTTTCCAGGCTGTGGTGGAGAGGGAACGATTGTCTCTCGACTCTCGCCTGAAGGCTACCTTGTTGCAACAGGAAAGAAAGCCTACTCATTCAGAGAAGCATATCGACGTTTCCACTATTGCACCATCCATCACGATGAATTGATGGGTGGCGTTTGGTCAAGGGTTCGCAAGCCAGATGACAAACAAGATGGGCATGTTGCACCAACGGCCATTTGAGCCCCTTCGGCGAGATGCTGATAAGCAGGCATGCACTGGCTATGCCATGAACTCCGACATCGGCCTCGCTCGAAAGAAATTCTCGGCGGGCATTCTAGCGCTTCTATTGGCCCTGGTATCTGTTACATTGACGGCCCCAATGGCATCTGCCGTTGGCGCAAATCAAAACGACTTAGGCTCTGCTATGGACCTTCCAGACAATTCGACCTCAATCAACAGCAGCCAAGCCGTGTTGAACATGAATGGGAACGCTCCAATGGCTTCAGGGGCTTTGTACGGGGAATTGGATGTCAATGATGACGAAGATTGGTTCTCGATGACATTGAACGCCAATGAGGGTGTTACACTCCAGATTGCCTACAATACGACCTACACATCATCAAACGGATCAACCTATACCAACGACTTCGAGTTGTGGATTTATGACTCGTCGATGAACTTGATTGAGGTTTCCATCGGCAACAATCCTGAGATCGTTTCAACCAACACCTCAACAAGCCCACACGGCGGTACGGTTTTCTTCCAAATCGTCCGCTATGACGGCTATGGTAGCTACACCCTTGACTTCTGGTTGTTCTCCACTGGTTCTTCGGGCGGAGGGGGTAATGGGACCGCTCCACCAAGCAACTGCGCTGGAAACGGGACCCTTGCCTCAGATATCCTCGAACCCAACGATTCGACGGCAACAGCCACGATGGCTTCTGGCCTCCCACTTTCATGCACGGGTCTCTCGATTGATTCCACAACAGATGTCGATTTCTTTGAAATTAATCTCCTTGCAGGCGTGACCTATTACGTGAATGTGACATTCGTTGGCTCCAACGGCGATATTGACGTTGGGTGGGACGATGCATCTGGTTCTTACATCGACTCCTCAACCAGCACTGGAAGCCTTGAATCAATGACTTACACTTCATTTTCAAATCAAACCTCATATGTTGATGTCTATGGGTACACTGGAGCAACCAATGTCTACTCGATTGAGATCACAACGGATTTGCCAGGCGGTGGTCAATCCTTTGAGACGGTTTCAGTTGAAGCAACAACATTGACAAATGCGGCCGTTGAAGTCGATGGCATCACCTCTGGAATGAATTACACCATCACGCTGACACCAATTCAGTATTTCTTGAACGGTAGCAGCAACCAAGGGGCAACGACCTCAATGAACTTCACGGCCAACGGAACCACTTACACCAACAATGCCACGGTCGCTTCTCCAATCATGGTCGAGTCCGAATACTGCATGGATGTGGAGTTGACGGATGCCGCAGGAACGCTTTCCTATGATTTTGATTGTACCCTCATCGAAGTTTTACAATCGGCAGCACTCTCTTCGACCACAGGTTCGCACAGCGCTACAAACTTGACGCTCAACACAGACTACACCCTGTGGTGGTTTGTCTTTGAAGAACTCGAATTCATCAACAACTACTCTGTGAGCAATGATGTCGATGCCGCTCTTGCCGCTTCAATCGTTGATGAAGCCACCGTGAACTTCACTTCCACTGCCACCTCAGAGAGCTGGTCCATCAACTGGACCGGGATCACAACCATGAACGATCACGTACTGGTTGGTATTCTGTACGAGCCAACTTCAGTTTTGGATTTAGATAACAACTCCGGCTACATTGGCTTCCATGATGATTTGTTCGTTCCACAACTGCCAACAATGCTGATTGATTCGTATTCCACCAGTTCCACTGCTTCGACCAACAACGTCGATGTGAAAGGCGCTGATTTGGTTACGGGTGATGATTACATCTACACCGTCCGAGTGACTGATGCTTCAGGTGCCAATATTGCAACAACAGGGCAACTCAACTTCACGGCCACGGCCCAAAACATGAGCCAACCAACCTTTACTTACACCACGCCCACTATGTCGGGCACCTATTGTGCTGAGGTTTTGCTTTACTCTGATGCCTATGTGCAACTCATTGGCGACAGTTCATGCTTCAACCTCGAATTTGACGACGACAATGATGGCGTCGTGAATGAAGATGACCTGTGCCCAAACACGGCAACCGGTTCACTTGTTGACATTGATGGCTGCGCACTCTCTCAGAAAGACAGCGACAACGATGGTTACAACGACTCAGTGGATGCATTCCCTACCGATGCAAGTCAGTACTCTGACATGGATGGTGACGGCTTTGGAGACAATCCGAACGGCAATTACCCAGATGCGTTCCCAACCGACAGTTCACAATGGGAGGATGCCGATGGTGATGGCTATGGTGACAACTCACTTGGCAACAACTCCGACGCATTCCCACTTGATCCTACCCAATGGTCCGACGCAGATGGTGATGGCTATGGTGATACGTCATCCGGGAACAATCCAGATGCCTACCCCACAGACCCCAGCCAATGGGTTGACGCAGATGGTGATGGCTACGGCGACAACCCGACGGGTACGAACGGGGATCAATTCCCGAACGATTCGACTCAATGGGCCGACGCTGATGGCGATGGCTTTGGTGACAATCCAGCTGGAACACAACCCGACGCCTTCCCAAGCGATGCCACACAATGGGCGGATGCAGATGGTGATGGGTATGGGGACAACGCAGGCGGTAACAACGCCGATGCGTTCCCCAACGACGCAACCCAGTGGTCCGACCAAGATGGTGATGGATTTGGTGACAACCAAGCAGGAACCGCGCCCGATGCTTTCCCAACTGACGGCACGCAGTGGTCAGATGCAGACGGTGACGGCTATGGTGACAACCCAACAGGAAACGAAGCAGATGATTTCCCTGCAGATGCCACTCAATGGACCGACGCTGACAATGATGGCTATGGCGACAACGCCATGGGCAACGGTGGAGATCAATGCTTGAACACTCCAGCGGGTCAATCCGTGGATGAGAATGGCTGCGCTGCTTCTCAGAAAGACGACGACCTTGACGGAGTGAACAACGCTCAAGACGCATGCCCAGCAACGCCTGCTGGCGAAACAGTCGATGCATCAGGTTGCTCTGGATCCCAAGAAGATACAGACAACGACGGTGTGATGGATTTGTTCGACTTGTGCCCTCAAACACCGCTCGGTGCAAGCATCGACGCAGCAGGATGCGCTGATTCACAACTTGACAGCGATAATGATGACATCACGAACGATATGGATGATTGCCCAACAACATCGCCGGGTCTCCCAGTGAACGGTCAAGGATGTGCAGCAGACGAGCGAGACGCAGACATGGACGGCGTCATGGATGCAGATGACTTCTGCGACATGACTCCTTCAACAGAAGATGCAGACGACACAGGTTGTTCTGATTCTCAGCGAGACGATGACAACGACGGCATCAACAACAACCTCGATGATTGTCCGAACACAGACCTTGCTTCAACAGCAGATCTCCTCGGCTGCTCACTCGATCAGTACGACGATGACGCTGACCTCATCGACAACACGGTCGACCTATGTCCGGCAACGCCTGCCGGCGAACAAGTCAACTCAGACGGTTGTTCAACGACTCAAACTGACCAGGACGGAGACGGCATCAAGGATGCGTATGATCTCTGCCGAGACACAGCACTCGGACACGGTTCAGACCTTGATGGATGTTCTGAATATCAAAAGGATGACGACAACGATGGTGTCTACAACATCGCCGACCGTTGTCAGGGTACGGATGAGAATCAAACCGTGATCAACGACGAAGGATGCGCCATCAACCAACTTGATACGGACGGGGACGGTGTGAACGACGAAATGGACGATTTCATCTTCGACGCAAACGAAACCCTTGATTCAGATGGTGACGGCGTCGCAGACCGCTACGACGATGCACCATTCGATGCTTCACGTTCCGAGGCTCTGCCAGAGGAAAGCGGCGGTGGCCTCATGTACGCAGTCTTGGCGTTGCTTGTTCTTTGTGGCTTGGGCGCTCTGCTTGTCGTGAAGCGGAACGAAGGGTCGGCTTCAGTTGGCTCTGCTTTTGCAGAAGCGAACCAAGCAGACAGCATGTCTGAAGCGCACTTTGGCGGCGAATCCAAGGAACTTCCTCAGATTGAAGAGGCACAACAATGGGAAGAAGGCGGGGTAAACTGGTCGAAAGCAGCAGACGGCACCCTGTCTTACTGGGATGAAGCTTCATCCTCGTGGCTTGTCTACGAGGAGTGAACGGAGGACTTTAGCGTGCAGTCTCGCACACTAGATGAGCAATACCTGATTGTTGGTCTGAATCCAGGTACTGGACGAACTTTCGCAGGTAAAATTTCAAACTGGAATGCTCTTGGAACCCTCGCTATCGCCACTTTTTCGGCACTTCCCGAAGCATTTGTGATTTTTTTGATCTCATTGTTTCTCTCGATTATTCTTACCTGTGGGCAGCAGTACGTTCTTGATGCATCGGCTGATGTCTTGAAAAAGAGAAGGTTGTTCTTTTTACGTCCTACAGCGTGGGAAGAACTTGGAAAACTTACTGACATCCGTCTTGTCCAAAGACGAGAAGCAAGCAGCGATGATGGAGAAGCCATGAACAGCTGGATTGATTTCAATTTCAAAGATGGAACAACGCACACATGGTCGCTCAGTTATGGCCCATCGGATGTATACAGGGATCAAATCAACGCCTTCCTCATGAGCCATGGAATCGACAACAGCCTTCCCACATACAAACAACAGTTTCAAATGTCAACGCCCACAAATGAAAGCCCACCCATGCCATCTTCTCCTCCCAGTTCAACAGTGTGGGATACAACTCCAGAACCAAGAAAGTCAACTTCACCATCTGCACCCGCAAGCGCAAGCGTTTGGGATGCAGTCCCAGCAGGACAAAAGGACACCAGCAGGGCTGGAAAGTCTGTTTGGGACCAATAATGGATGTTAGGTCGAATCAAAGTTGAAACTTGATTCCGGTGACTGCTTCGGTGTGTTCCCATAATTGACGGGCCATTTCCTCATCAGCTGCTCGAGGTGTGATTTTCGCCTTCCCCGTCCATCCACGTGCTTCCAAGAGACCAATCGGCCCCCAATATCTGTGCTGAGTGGCGTCGGGGTGGGTGGCCGCATACAATGTGGGGGCCGCACCCTTCACTGCCTTCATGCCAAACAGTGGATTCAAGCAACGCCATGCGATTGAATACCTCTGTAGATCGGTGTTTGAATAACCAGGGTGGCTGCCAAATGATTCAATGTGTGACCCTGCTCTTTTGAGGCGCCGATCGAGTTCAAGAGCAAAGAGAAGATTGGCAAGTTTACTTTGGCTGTACATCCCCCACTTGTCGTATTTCTTCTTCTGGCCATTGATGTCCGCAAGGTCAATTCGACCCGCCCAGTGGGCGATGCTGGAAAGGGTGACCACCCTCGGATGCTTTGCTGCAGAAAGAAGCGGCATTAAGTGGGATGTAAGAGCGAAATGGCCAAAATGGTTCGTTCCAATTTGTAGTTCAAAGCCATCTGAAGTTGTGGATTGGGGTGGAATCATCACGCCTGCATTGTTAATGAGGATGTCCACGCAACCGTGGTTCTCTGCCATTCGTTTTCCAAAGGCATCGACGCTCGCAAGGTTTGCTAAATCGAGTTCCTCAATTTTAATCTGAGCATCAGGTGATGTTGTCATCATCTTGGCTCGCGCTTTTTCTGCTTTGTCGAGGTTCCGGCAAGCAAGCACCACCATTGCGCCCTTGTCTGCCAGTGCTAAGGCCATGTGGTAACCAATGCCAGTGTTGGATCCTGTGACGATGGCCGTCTTTCCCTTCTGACTGGTCATCAATTCTGCCTTCCACTTGATGTCGATTTTCTTCATACAATCACCTTGGTTTTGCTCGTTCGCATGGATCTGTCCACCAACAATCGATGCAAGACTCTCTGAACCCGCTTGGGGTTCATTGAGGGCTCTCGTGAGGTTCAGGCTTCAACGCCAGTGCTTGGTTGCACTGCCGCTGCTGCTTTCGCCTTCTTTGCTTCGACTTGGCGAGCGAGGAAGGATACGACGTCGAGGATTTCGATGTCAGCGTAGCGCTCATCGCCTTCGAACTTCAAGCACTCAAAGTGAGAGACGCACTTCGGGCAAGAGGTCAACATGGTGTCAGCACCAGTGGCTCGGATTTCTTCCATGCGTGTGACACGGAGTGCTCGGGCGTTTTCGTTGCATGACATCATGCTGGAGACACCACAGCACATGGCGTCTTCGCCGCTGTGTTCCATCTCGACGATTTCAACGCCTTCAACGCCTGCAATGAGTTCACGAGGTTCTTCGTAAACGCCCATTTGACGTCCAAGTCGGCAAGGGTCGTGATAGGTGACCGTTGTTTCTTCTTCTGCCTTGAGGTTCATGTCAAAGCCGTTCTCCACGAGGAATTCTGTGGTGTGCATGACCTTGACGCCTTCAAGTTCGTAATCTCGAGCGAAGGTTCGGAAACACTCTGCACACGAAGACACGAGGGTATCGATGCCAGACTGTTCGATTTTCTTTTGGTTGTACGCCTTGAGTTTCTCAAACACTTCATCGAGGCCTTGCCACTTCTGGTCGTGACCACAGCACTTGAGGAAGTCTCGGCCGAGGTAGTTGACGTCGACGTTCATGTCGTCAAACAAGGTGAACGCCGAGGTTGTTGCGTCGCCAAGGTTCATCTCGCCCTCGTTCACGTGGGAGAAGACCATCTCTTGGTCGAGGTAGTCAACACAGCCAGGGTAGTAGCCGATGTTCGAGGTGATTGGGTAGTCTTCCACGGCGATGAAGTCGTCATCAGCTGCTTCTTCTGCCTCAGCGGACAGCACGGCTTGGAGAACGGTGTGAGGGATCTCTGCTTGTGGGCCACCGACGATGAGGGATCGGCGTATGTCGACATAGGAGTCGTAGTTCACCAACTGTGGGCATGCATTGGTACACGCTGTGCACGTCAGACACGAATACAGCGGAACACCGTCGTCTTCATTGTTCCATGAGTTGTAGATGATGTTGAGTTTGTCACCACCGTTGAAGAGGCGAACAGGGCAAGCATCGTCACATAGGTCACAGCCGTAGCACTTGTTCATCTCGAACTCATAGCCACGGGCCATTGAGCGGAGGACCACGAACACAACGGCACCAAAGGTTAGGCACGGAATGAACATTGCATAGGTCAACTTTGCATCGAGTGCTTTTGGATTGGTGTGGTATGTTGGGTTCTCAATCGAGGCGTATGCCGTTCCACCGAGGGCCATTTGGCTGCTGTTGGTAAGGTCGACTGTACGTCCGGCAAGTGCTTTCGGTGCGGCTTCAGTCCAAACGAGCAATGGTTGGAAACTTGCGATTTCAAAGGAGGTTTCGGTGATGATGCTGTCGTTGTAAGCCAAGGCTCCGTTCACGCTCACCGTGTACTCGTATGCGTACTCTCCAACGGCGAGTTCGAGGGTTGCACCAGCGCAATCGTCGAAACTTGCAACGGTCTTACCATTGCTGTCCATGAGGGTCATGGTCGATGAGATCATGGTAACGGTGTTGATGTCGTTGATCTTTCGCTCTGAGGCACGGTATTCACATGCAAGGTCCGTCGTGATTGTCTCAATGCTTTCATGGTGCCCATCTGGGAAGTGGCTTTGATCTTCTGTGATGAGGAAGGTTCCTGCTGTGACCCAACCATCGCCTCCGTTGAAGGAGGTGAAATTGGCAGCAGCGTTGATGCCGAGGGTCGCGTTTTGGTGACCGTTCGAATCGGTGAAATCAGTGATGATGTAACGAGCCGGTTGATAGATGCTCCAATCCAGCCATGCAGTGGTTGGCACAATTCCGTCGTCACTCCATCCACGTTCGTCTGTGAATTCGTTGACATCGTGCACATGCACATCGGTTGGTTGTCCCCTCATTGCTTCGAGTTCAGGATACAGGTCATGTGTGAGTCCCTTGATGGTCAGCAGACCCCCTTGGTCCCAGAATCCGTCGTCATAGGTGTCCCATGTAGCAACGGTTCCTGCGGTCGAAATGAGGAGGGATCCAATCAGAATCTGCTTTGCGTGGCCAGGAGTAAATCCAGCACCCCATGCCTTGACGAGCAAGGCACGGGCGATGAAGTAGATACAAATCCACGCCAAAACACCCGTCATCATCCATGGTATCGAATTGAACGCATCGGCTAACCAAGGCGCTCGAGTTCCACATAACAGATCACCATGGCTGTCTAACTTACAATAGTCAGACCTGTTTTTGCCATATAACTCGAGGAAGATGTTGATCGAAAACACGGAGATGAACCAAATGTGGGCTAAGTAAACCGCACCAGCGGTGGCGAACCACGGATCTTCCACAGGCCGCTTCTCACGTCCACCGAGGAACGGCGGGAGTGCGAGGATGCTGACTGGAATGCCGGTGAGTGCAGCGCCCCACCATGCAGCGTTCCATGGGAACACTGGTTGGCCGACGATTTCCCCGATGAATCCGGTTGGTACCGTGAATTGAGGCAGGTATTCGCCCCATCGCAGGTATCCATAGGAAAACAACACGTACCAATCAGGGAACACGAACCCAGCTTGCGCATACGGGTCGGCAGCACTGTGAAGTGGTGGTGGGATTAACCATGCATAGAAGAGCAAAACAGCGCCCATGAATGCAAAAATAATCGAGTCACGAAGCACTTCCTGTGGCCAGAAGCCATGCCCCGTTCGCGTGCGCACACGCTTTTCTCCAGCCGTCTGGAGTTGTTCTTTTTCTTCCATGTAGGAAGATGCAACACGTCCTAGGTTCTCTATAAGTCCCATAATTCATTCCTCCAAAGATCAATGTGGCTCCGCAATGCCTTGTACCCATACAATAAACAAGTGAATAATGATCAAAGTGGTCACAATCACGGGGAGAATGAAGACGTGAATGAAGTACATTCGTGTCACGGTCCGAGGTGTTAGGGATGAGCCGCTGAACAGCAAGGTTGCGACATACTTTCCGACAAGCGGGCTTGAGTTCGCAAGGTTGATTCCAATCACAGCAGCACCGTAGGCCAGCGAATCCCACGGAAGGAGGTAGCCTGAGTAACCAAAGACAATGGTGAGGGCCATCAATGCCACACCGATGAGCCAGTTGAGTTCACGAGGGTTTCGGTACGCACCGGTAAAGTAAACCCGGCACATGTGTAAGAAGACGCTTGCCACCATGAAGTGCGTCGCCCAATGGTGGACAGCTCGGATGATGTAACCGAAGGGAAGTTCGGTCATGATGAATTGCATGCTTGCGTAAGCAGGTGATGGATCGCCTTCGCCACCAGGGACATAGTAGATACCAAGCACTGTTCCAGTGATCACGAGAATGATGAACGAAAGGAAGGATATGCCACCGAGGCAGTACAGGGGGTACCAATACCAAATGATACGGAGCTTGTACTTTTCAGCGTGTGTCAGTGGCATTTGGCGGTGCATGTTGTAATAGGCGCCTTTTGACATGTTCCAGTAGTCCTGAAGGCGGAAACGAGTGTCAAGCCAAGAGAAAATCCACAAGAACAACCGTTCAGCAAAACCCATTTTACCGGTTGATTCAACCGCACGGAGGATTTCACGACGAGGCAGGTCGTCGTTTTCCTTGCGGAGGGTCAGCGCCACAAGGACGATGACGAAAGCGATGAAGAACCAAAGAATCCAGAACATTGTTGTCATTGTATCACCTCAGTCGCAGTATGTGTACCAATCGATGTAGTCAGTGATGCCTTCGATGACATCACCGTTGAGTTGTATTGGGATCAGTGGGAGACCGACTGGAGCAGGGCCACCTGCCTTGCGGATTCCTGCGTAATTGAATGTCGCACCATTTGAGCGGTTTCGGTTGGTGTTCATTTCCAGAGCCGTTGGGTCGAATCGGGATGAGTGACAGATGCAGAACAGTTTGGTTCCGCCATCGTCACCGCCGCCGGGCGTCCACGAGTCTTCAGTGAACGAGTTCGAGACGAGTTGCCATCCTGGGATGCAGCACAAGTGTGTGCACCGGCCAAAAATCATGACAAGGTCTTCGGATGGGAAGATACGGGGGTCTTGGTCGCTCAAGTCTTCGAAGTGACCAATCGTTTTTCCAGTCTCGTCAACGCCTTCCATGAATTGGAAGCGAGCAAGTCCGCTTGATTCAGGAGTGTTTTTGTTTTCGGAGTGGTTGACGTAGTTGACCACGACAGGAACGCCGTTCCAAATGCCGGAAGCTCCGGCGGTTCCTGTGTTGGATTTTGCTGCTTCCTCGACAAAGTCAGTCTTCGTCATGAGTTGCAGATGCTTTGCGCCGTACCATGCTTCGTCTTCTCTGCCCTTTGCCCAGAACACTACGCCGAGGTCGCCCCCAGTGCTGCCGCCAGGTGGCAAAAGAATCGCTGCGAATCCAAGAACGCCAAGAGATGCGGCGAACACACCAGTTGCGGTGTTGAATCCATAGCGGAGGAATTGGCGTCGGTTGATGAACGAGCCGCTGGCTTCGGCCACCGAAGCTGCATCGCTTGGTGCTGGTTTGAGGTCGTATTCACGTGCCATGATGGATCACCACTTGTACTCCTTCCAATCTTTGGTGTGCTCAGGAACAAACTTGTTCTGAGCGTGCTTGACGATGATGGTGTCAGGCAAGACGAATTTGAGGTAAACCATGCCCATCATGCACAAGGTGACGAGCATGAGCGCAAGGTGGTAGGCGAGTTGTTGTTGGTCCCATCCTTTGGCAAGACCATAAATCATTGAAAAGACCCAATAGCACGACCAGAAGATACCCCATACGAAGAACAGCATGGTGAGGTATGAGCCTCCAGACGGCGCGAGTGAGGCGCTGACGATGGTGCCCGGTTCAGCGATGTTGAACACGCCATGATCGATGGCGGATTCCATTTCTTCTTCGGTGAGCGAAGCGTTCTCGAGCGCCTTGCGGGCATCATCC
>OCRI01000142.1_pt1 | contig 20578 bp, 18 predicted proteins | sample 1534641 | NCBI WGS metagenome assembly OCRI01 (sample SAMEA3275473, study PRJEB22092) | marine metagenome | reverse complement strand
CCAGTGGTCCAACCTGTAGTTGGTGAAATTGATGCCTGCATCGGACTTGAGTGCATCACATCATCATTGACGGAATCAAGGGATGGGGTTTGAGTCAGCAGCGGTGACGCAAAAACCGCCAGCAACAATCCAATCACCACACATGCACGCATGATTTACCCACGAGGTATGTTTAAAATATGCTTTGGTATCGTTTCTGTTACAAATGAGGAAAATGGTTTTTTTCTAACGTCATGCCCGTCGCTGGCACTTTACAGTTGGTGTCTTGTAGGGATGGGCAGAGGGTACCCATTGCTTACCCGTCTGAGCAAAGGGGGCCCCCCTGCTCATACTTTGAAAATCAATGAGTTTGGTCAGTCCTTTGAGCAAATATTCCAAAGGAAAGTAGAATTACAAATATTGTAGAGATAAATGAAATTGCAGGTATCAATTTATCCTCGCTCTCAGTGACTTCGAATTGAATCTCCATGTCTTCACCAGCAATTCTGAATCCTTTTACACATTCTTCACTACTTGATTCGTCTGCTAGGCCAATGACTGATTGCACTTCAAACTCTTGAAATATGCAGTAATTGACCTGTAAATTGTTTACTATTGCAGCATCTGTGGTATTGTAGAACAGTACATATTCGTCGCTTGGCTCAGTATCAAATGAGAACTTTCCTTCGTATGAAATAGTCACTAGTTCAGTATCAAGACAGTTTCCATGTTCAAAACTTAGGTCAATAGTATACTCTTCGAGGATTGCAGCTACTCCGTTCAAGTAATGATTTACTTCAGTTCCAACCATCTCTTGAGCAGATGCTTCATAATTTTCTTCTTCGTTTTCAGATGTTATTCCATCATTATTGCCATGATTTTCATCAATCCAACAAAGAAGATCGGAAGCGTCATTATTCGTCCAAGAATCGTCAGAGGTCAACTCCATATCAAAAATTGAGTCTCCAATTGAGTACTCAACTTCTCCAGTGTAATCAGCAGAAACGACAGGGATTGTAACCATAAATATCAACATGAGTGTTGGACATAATATTCCTTTGCGCATGTGTGGGCTATTTTCCCGCAAACAATAAACCAATCCCTTTCCAAATTGAATCCGGATAGTTTCAGAGGGTTCATCCGAATACCCATTGCTCAAGTATTGGCAAAACAAAGGGGTTGCAGTGGGTCGGTGCAAACGCTACCCATTGCTTGGATGTCCTCCATAGAGGGGATTGGGCCTAGGAAGACATTCCAACCTTTTCCGAAGAATCGGTTTTGTTTACCTTTGGATTTTGGAAGCGGAAATAGGCAACCATCAACCCCGATACAAAGAGGGTACTAAGCATCAACAGTCCAATCAAATCGTAGTCTGAGCCGACAATGCTTCCGTTCAACAAAAGGTAGTCCAGTGAAAGGATTACCCCCATGATCATGAGTGGGATGGTACCAACGTTGGTGAGCCTTACTTCAGACGGAATCGGCAATTGTCCGCTCCTGTCTGAAGTTTTGTTCATTGGATCATAGAAGTGAATAAACAACACGCCCAATCCTGCACCTAACACGTCACTTACCAGATCTGAGGCTGTGTTATCGTATCCACCTTGGTCAATCGTTAGGAAAAAGACCTTGCCAAAGAACTCGTACACTTCATAGACCACGCCGATGGCTACACCAAGAGAAAAAGCGGTAAACGCTACAATTCGAGGTGAGAGTTGCCAACCGTGATACTCTGACATTCTTCTCCAACCCAGCGCCCATGCAATGGCAATGGCTGTGCTGTTCATGCTGTGAACCAATTTGTCCCACCACGGATGGACATGATACATTCCGTTCACACCATCTGCACACAACCATTCACCGGGTTGCAATCCCCCAACGCAGAATGGTCCAGGGCCACTGTCTGCAGCACCTAATGAACCTCCAAAGAAATGGAGCATTGTTGCAAAATACCCAATCCATAATGGCAGATCTGGGAGGCGTAAGCGCCCTTTCCACAGAATAAAAATGGCCAAAAGAGCCATCATTATTCCTCCAAAATTATAGGCAGCCCAGAGATTTAGCCCACGACTGAGGTTCCAAATGGTAAGGATAATGCATGATATAAGCCAAGCCATCATGGGCGCTCTTTCAGGAATTTCAGTCTGCCAAAAGCGTCTATTACCCTCCCCCATGGTCTAACATGAGGAGAACCTCTTATCATGCTTGACCCGACAAACCAGAAAGGTTCCCTATAACTCAGGTTTTCATAGATTGCAAAGGAGTTGCAATAGGTATATGCAGTCAACTCTTTGAGATATTATTTTTGCCTCAGAGAATGTTGTTGTCGCTTTTCAACTTCTGCAAATTTCTTTTTGATCTTCCAGATAAGAAATCGAGCAGCAATTGTTAGAGCAACAATGTTGACAGCGAGTAGGAACCACTCGATAGCACCCCATTCTTCAAACATCTTATCGCCTCATAACGGTGGTCGTAGATCGATATCAACATCACCTTTTGGACATCCAATACAACCGAGTCTCGCTCCATCTTCAACCACATCTTCGTCTAAACCTGGCGGTAGTATCTCTGGTAATGGGACTTCACCAGACAAAAGAGTCACCATGCATGTTCCACAGGTACCAGATGAACAGTTCGTAGGAATTGAGACTCCTGCATCTTCTGCAAGTTCAACCAGAGTAAAATCTGCTTGCACGGTTGCTTGTCCAAGCAATTGTATTCCTCGGAAAAACCGAACAACTGCGCCTGCTGAGATGGTTCCACCTCAGCGACCAGGCTTGTTTCGAGTCCAACGACCTGTTTGTTTATTGAAGAACAAACCAGCCTTCTTCATCCACTTGTTGAACTTGGTTGCACCTGCTCCTGTTCGTAGAATGAAATCTTCACGATCTTCTTGTGCTTGGATATAGCCCTTAACAGCCAATGTCTGGTCAATCCAATCGTTGATGTCCATGAGGCCTCCAGTAAGGCCAGCAGACTCAACTTCAGCACTGATGAGGTCGGCTGTTGCACCTGTTGCTTCCAAATCCTTTCGAAGTTGTTCGTTTACATCGCTAAAGCCAAGATTTGCTGGCTTTGGAGGAACTGGATTTCGAGGGGCTTTATCGACATCAATGATGATACGAGAACCGTTGTTGAGTTTTGCTTCTGCCATATCGCCAAGCGGTGGAGTGAAACTGGTTTCACATTCCCAGCAAATCAAAGCATACTCTTCATTTCGGTCAGGGTCTCTCGATGAACGAGGGTCCATTTCATCTCCACATTCAGGGCATGCATGGAAAATAAGGGCAGGGACGTGCTTGCGTCGGAAATCAACGATGTCTTGAGGCGTTCCTTCTAATTCGAGCAGTTCGTGATCACGTGCAGCTTCAAGTCCACGTGTTTCGAGTTGGTCACGAATTTTGACTTTCTGATCGTCTTTTCCTTCATCGTTAAGGCTGTTCTCAAGTTTGACAATTAATTCAACTGTTTTACCGAGACGGTTCATGATGAGTTTCTTGTCTTTGAATGCAGTAACTTTCGCCAACTTGATTCGTTCTTTTTGTTCAGCAAGTTCGGTCAAAACGTCCTTCTGCTTACGCTTGAACTTCATTTCTTCAATTCGACTTTCTTGTTTACGATCAGGAGCAAGAACCTTTGCAAGGAACCGTTCTTTCCCGTGACTCTGTGGTCCAGCGGTGATGATGCTGATGACACCTTCTGCGATGTCAGGCTTCAGGCCATAGTTTTCAATCAGTTTCTCAGAGTCGATTTTTTTCAAATCGCCTATTTTGAGTCCCGCATCAGCGAGTAGTTGCGCAGTTGTATCATCGATTCCTCGACGAAGTAATGCGAGATATGTGTCCTTCTTTGCCATAACATCCCCTCCGACAATGTAAGCCGAGAAGGCGTTCCTAAGAAAACCCTCCCCCGTAACTGTTCGGTAATAATAGCTCTCAATTCGAGCCTTTTTCAACTCCTACTGCGAGTGTAACCCAGTCTTCAAGTTGAAGCGACTCAGGTCGTAAATCCATTAGTTCCTCCTCAAGAAGTGATGAAATTGAATCCTTCCATCGCTGAGCATGCCAACCTTTGAGGCGAGAAATCCTTCGCGGCGCACGTTTCAACGTACTCCTGATTTTCTTTCTCCTTTCTGCAAATGCTTGATGGATCATCATGCGAATTAAGCGTTTATCGGCCGGCCAAATTGTCTGATGTGGATGAAGTGAAACGACTTGAGAGTGCACAGCCGGTTGAGGGCTGAAACTATGGGGGGCGACAACATGATGTGCCTCAACATTCCAATCGAGAGCCACGGTCATACCGAGTGAGCCAACATCACTTGGATGCGCCATAGTCAAACGCTGAGCAAATTCTTGTTGAACCATGAACACCACAGATTGGAGAGATGTTTCGTTCAAGGCGTTGAATTTTGTAATCTTCTCAATCAAAGGTGAGGAGATTTGGTATGGAATGTTTGCGACAATTTTCGTAATCGACTCTGGCCACTGTTCCAGCAGAGCATCACCATGTAAGAGGGTGAGTTTTCCATTGTTTTGTTGTTCAGAAAAGACGTTATCAAGATGAAGTACAGGGCCATCATCGAGTTCGATTGCAGTAACTGTTGCTCCTGTTTCTAAGAGCACTTGAGTCAAGGTTCCAGGGCCAGGTCCAATTTCAAGAACATGATCTTGAGATGTGACTTCTGCTAATTCAACCATGACGTTGAGAAGTTCGTCATCAACAAGGAAATGCTGGCCTAAGTCGGTATTTGGTGGCTGATACGCACGCAGGGAATCAATCAAATCTCTTGCTGATTTCATGCATTCACCGGAAATAGATGATCGATCAATCGCGGTTGGAGTGTTCTATCCTCAATCTCAGAGAAGAATCTGCGTGCTAGTAATTCTGCAGCGTCAATGCTACACTTTTCGTTCAATTCAGCCAATGAGGCGAATCCAGAAGAGCCACGGAGCTCAACCATTTGTAGTGCCTTTTTGCTCCCGATGCCGTCGAGAAGTTCAAATGCGTGTTGCTTGAGTGAGAGATTTCCTGCTTTATTGAAAAACGATTGAACGAAGTGCATTCCAAATTCTTCAACAAATAACTGGATGATAAGAGGGAAGTCTAACTTTGCAGAGTTGCTCATTCGATCGAATATTGCTCCACCAAGGATGGTTCCCTTTGGAGCATCTTCTTTTCCGTTTCCAATGTAGATTCTTGAACTAGGGAGAATCGGTTCTGAAGTTTCAATACCAATTCGACATGGGATGAGTGATTCTTCTGTAAATCCTGTAATGACGCCATCTCCAGCATCAAACTCAACGACACGAGCCCATGAAGCATCATAGAGTGGTGAAGCATCTTTTCGACGCTGTTGAGGGCGTTGTTGACGTTGTCCTCCTCGATTGTCACGTCGTTGTTGAGGGCGTTGCTGCCTTCGTGGTTCACCAGATTGCTCTGGTTTTTTCTGAGGCTTTGGAATCTCCTTTCTACCAGTTGCTGGTGGAGGCATACTGGTGTCAACATTCGGTGTTGACTTGTTGAATTTACGAGGGGTATAATCACGGCCAGGGCGGCTCATGCGGTTTCACTTCCTTTGGGTTTCACTCAACACCAACGTGTTGACGCACAAGTTCGAGAACTGTGTTGACATCTCCGTCATCTATGGAAGCACGGCGGCTTGCCATAACGGCCTTGATCTCAAGTTCTGTCATTGGCATGAGTTCGGCAAGCTTTGCAGCCAACTCTGGATATTTTTCAAAAGCAGGAACTTCTGCAATAGCGGCTTTTAGTTCTTCGAACACAGCTGAGATTGTTGGGTATCCATTTCGATTCTCACTGGCAGCCCACTCAGCGTGGAAGAGAGCAGCACGTTGTTCGTATGTCAAATCTCTTCGGCGTTCTTGAGCGCCCTTGAGCAAGTCACGGACGGTAGCAAAATCAACAATCTTTTCTTCTTCGGTCATAAAAATCACTCACTCCAATGGGCGGAGGTGTTCTGGACGGGCGATGACAGTTTTCTGCATGTTTCCGTCTTTGACTGCAACGACCCAAGCAACACCTTGTCGGCGTGTGATGAATCCAGTTCTTCCATTGAATCGGCGATGAGGCATACCCATTTGTTGTCCACCGTCAAGAACGATAGCAACACGGTCACCTTCATCGTAGTTATGCATAACACGACTGATGTATGTGCGTGAACGGTCCTTTCGTCGTCGACGTAGAACGCTTCTTGTACCTACTCTTTGTCCCTTGGATCGCTTCATTTTAGTGGCCTCCAGTGTTCGAAATCAGCATTACGCCTGTTCGAAGCAACTTTGCGACCGACCCACTGCATATAAGCACCGCGATGAATCAATACGCTTCAATCTGCGTGAATATCTCCGACATCGAGCCATTCAACAGTGCATTTTGCTTTGATGAGAGAAGCCATGGATGGCTGCGTTCTTCCATCATCTCCGTGAATGGTCTCCTTGACATATGTTCCAGATTCACAACGTAGCGTAAATTCAACTGCAATGTTGCCATTTTCAAGTGTCTCAACACTTGGATCATTGGTCTCTATGACCCGTCTACGTCGAACGAGATCTGCTCGGCGATGTGCGACACGTTCAGGCGTTCTTTGAGCAAGATTAACCCCTTCCAACTTCTCAACGATTTCTAGAATTTCTGCCTCACTTGGAAGTGGAAGCAATTCGACAGGTTCTGGATTGGTTGATAGGAGCTGTTCAATGAGGACTGCTTTTGTCCCCTTTGCAAGGCATGACCGTTCTTCGCACAATGCAACAAGATCATCTTTTTTCAGTTTCTTTAATTCAGATTCTTCAAGGATTTTAACTTCAATCTTCTGAAGAGGTTTCTTTGGATTATCCTTTTTATCACCTCTTCGACGTTGCTTTTTTCGACCACGCCCTCCTCGTTGTTGGACATCTTCTTTGGTCATGTCAAGAGGTGCAACAAGAACATCATAATCAGGTTGTGAAATTGGTTCGACAATGAATCGGATAGTGTAGGATTTCTCAGCAGGCGTGTCTTTTACACGAACGACTTCGCTTCTATTCGATGAACGGAAGTGTGAAACTTCGATTGCTCCATCCGCTTCTTTATTGACAAGGTTCATCGCTTCTTCATAATCGATAGACCATCGCTTTGGTTCTTTGATTTCAAAGACGAATGGCCGACCACTTCCAAGACAGCGGACGTCGATGTCTTCTCGCCCCATTCCGTGGAAGGCGTGTTCCTTACCATCGAAGAATTTGATGAGTGGTTCGCCGATTAGGTCTTGTACGCTGGAAGGGTACTGCTGTCCTGTTTGTTCGCAACTTCGACAGCCTCTTCCTTTACAAGCACGACAAGGCCATCGTGTCTGTGGAATACCGCGTGCAAGTTTTCGGTATCGCCCATAGATGTAGGCGCTTCGAACATCGAGCGTAACTGTTAGCGTGAGCACGTCAATTAGGGCCAATACATCTGGTTTATCATTAACGATATTGATCGAATCTAAGTTGGATTTTACGATCGATGACACAGCTGAAACAAGAGATGGCTTGAATGGATCAGAACCTCCTGCTCCGTATCTTTTGCGAATCAGTTCTTCCTGCTCGATTTGATCTTTAGGAATTCGTGCCCCAATTTGCAATTTATTGATCTCATAGGACTCAAGAGCATCCTGAATTAACTCAGCAAGAAGCGAAGCCTCTTCGAATAAATTCTCGCAGAATGGACAAAGTGGAATTTCTTGACGAATATTGAGCAAGCGCTCGTTTCCTTCACTAATTGTTGAACGAATAAGTTGGCCTGATTCTTCATCTGTTTGTTGAAACGATCTCTTCCCACCTAGTCGGCCAAGGCATGAATCACAAGTTCCCATTCGTAGCAAATGCTTCAATCCAGCAGGAGACGGGGCACGTGAAATTTCTTCCGTATGTGAATCGAGTTGTTCGGGTTCATCAGATTGACCGTCTTCCACATTCTGTTCTTCGACTTCATCCCAAAGGGAATAATCCGTCGAACCAAAGCCAGAATTGGCATACTGCATCCAATCTTCGTCATCATCTGGTGCCGTTTTATCAACCATTTTCTCACCTACCGCCGGTGGGACAACCCATTCGACCGCACACTTGCGTGAGCACTTCCCTTCAAGAACACACCGATTCTATTCTTCTTCATCTTGACCAAGTTTCGTCGTTTGATGAAGTAATCCAAGCGCAGCAGTTGTCAGCACAAGACTTGCAATTAATGAGAGGAAAATCATTGCCGCTGAGAAGATACCAAAGTTACTGAACAAGCCCATAGGTGAGAGAGCAATAACAGAGAATCCAGCGATATCAGATGCTGCGCTTCCGATTAATGCTAATCCACACGCTCCACCAACTGCGTGGAGTGCTTGTTCGTGGCTTTCCCCTTTTTCTCGACTTTCCCGATAACGTTCAGTAACGTGTATGCAATAATCGATTCCAACTCCAAGCGATATGGTTGCTATCGTTACAGTGACAATATTCAGGCTTGCGCCAGTCACCTGCATCAGTCCGTACAACCAGACAACGACAAGAAGAATCGGTCCCAAGGTCACCAGTGCTTGTTTGATGGAACGGAAGCCAATAGCAAGGGAAATGAAGACGAAAACTGATCCCAGGACAAGTGATGATTGCATTTCATTCTGCATTTCAGTCGAAGCGACAAAACGTGTAACAGGACGTCCTGTTGTCATCACCCAAGTCAGTGGCTGCTCTTCAGTTGGCGCAGTTCCAGGCTCTCCGCGTGAACCAGTTGAAAGGTTGGTAAAGACCTCCAGATCTCTCCACAGTTCATCCATAGCAGGCCCCATACTCGGGAAGTCTTCAGGGCCAGTAATTCCGAATCGGATGAGCATGTGGTTGTATTGAGCAGGGTCTCCATTTACATCGAGCCACGGTTGGACTGGATCCAATTCCACTTCGGGCATGACATAGAGGCTAACGATGCTTGATGGGATGGAAGGAATCGGGCCGATTCCAGGCACTCCTTCGAGGGAGAGGAAGCCGAACATAAAGGCAAGACAATCTCTGTCACCCGTATCCAAAAATCCAATTTGAGTGGTTGTGCAATTCATACCATTTCCTTCAACTTCAGGATTCCAACCACGAGCCTTGAACGGTTCAGGGTCAAGAATCAACGATCCTTGAGCGGCAAACAGGAGTTCGTCTACGGCAAGCAAGTCGATGTTTCCATCAGGCGTACGCGTGATCTTTTCGGGAACGCCCTCTTCGACACTATTCATTTCGGTTCGGAATAAATCAATGCCCTCGTAGACTCTTGGATCAAGAATATCACCTTCGATTAGGAGCACTGCAGGCTCACCTTCATCTGAGAAACGCTCGTTAACGATGTTTACTCCTTGAGCAAAGTCAGAAGATTCATCGAGGAAATCCTCGACAGCGAAGTCACCTTCTAGATTTGACATTGCGATGCTTGCAGGGATGGTAACGAGGAGGGCAAGTGTTGCTATGACGAGTGAATTTCGAAATCGTCCACTTTGAATGGTGACATAACGAAGCCATCTTTCTGGAACAAGGTGCGTGATATTCTTCTCCACAAGTTTCTTTTCTCTTTTCTTTTCAAGCCACTCATCAACACTTAATCGAAGGATTGGGACCCATAATCCAGTAAGTAAGAAGGCAGCGAGAATTCCCATTGCAGCTTCCACTCCGAACGATCTCAATGCTGCGATATCCGAAAATAGATTGGCTGAAAATGCAGCCATAGTTGTGATTGATGTGAGTAGAATTGCTCTTCCGACTCGGTTGAGGGTAATGGTTCCAGATTCGGCAGGAGTTTTTCCGTTTTTGCGCTCCTCTTTGTAGCGATGTAACGCATGCAAAGAGTCATCGATACCTAACGCAAGCACGAGAATTGGCAATAAGTTTGAGAACTGAGATCGAGCGATTATGGAAATGCCAAACAAATTCGTCAATGATGAGAAATGGCCGATGAGTCCTTGCATCCATAACAGAGCTCCTCCTAAGGCGACGACAACGATAGCAACATCGCTAATTCTTCTCAAACTCACGTAGAGGAGTCCGAGGATGATTAAGCCCATGAGAAGGATCAGTCCTGTTGAGGATTGTAATTCTCGATTCACTTCGACATTGACTCCTTGACCTACGAGAAGCGTAAGTGATGTTCGGTCATGGGACCTGAGTGTGCCTTCAAGGTCCATGTAACTCCATTCAACAGAGCAGCCAGCGCCTTCCTCGTCAACAAGTTCTGTACATGATTCTTCATCGTATTGAGGAGGGTGGAGAACAAGTTCGCTGTTGGATAATCGATAGCCTCCAATTACAAATCCATCATCAGTAGACCTGATTGATTTCTCTTGTTTTGCATCCTTCCAGACCACTTCCCAGCCTTGTTCCTCTAATGAGGCTCGATCGAGTTGTACCAAGAGCCAAGATGCGGAACCGCTCCATCTTCCAAGTCCAGTGGTTTCGTTTTGCCAGTTCCCTTCACTGTCGAGCGTCCCTCCTATCGGACCTTCTTGAATCGAGGTTGAATCTGAAACGAATCCTCTGTCAAGTGAAATCCATCGAAGGAAATCGTTGTTACTTCCTTCAGCCATTCGAGCCGCAGCCATGTCAATATGGGCTTGAGTGATGTTTTCATCATCAAAACTTAAGCAATTCAATGGGAAACAATCTGTCCAGTTTGTCGGAGGTGGCGTCTGGATTCCTAGAGGTGAAAGACCCGGTTGGGTCAGGATTGATGTGTTGTTCATGAATCCTCTGAAAATATCTGCTAGCGACAAAACACCAGTTGTTTGATGGCCTGTAACTTCGTTCACAAGCGGTTTGAGCGAGCCTCCGAGTGGATGTTCGAGGACGAGTTGAGCCTTTGCATCAATCTCTTTGAGGATCGTGAGGTTTAGGATTCCACCATCAGGTTCAGTTATTCCTTTCCACGCTTCTCCAGGGTCGGTAATGTCTGTAATTGGTGGGACAGAAGAATAGTCGGGAGTCCCCCCCTCTATGGTTGGAACTGGACTCCATTCTTCCAACGGTTCAACTTCGCTCGGATCTCGGACGACAACAACAAATCCGAGGATGATTTCACTCGTTGGAAATTCATCATCAATGGTTATTTGAGCCGAAAGCTCTGGAGATTCCATCTCATAGGATTCCATATCGATTGGCTGCAATGCAGTAAGTGCCCCTGGAATCATCAAAAGCGTGAGGATAAAGACAGCAACGTGAACACGTTTTCGATGGGCAACAATCTTTGCTGCGACCTTGGAAAACTGACTGCCCATGGTTTAGCCTATCCTTATCCTTCATCAATGGATGTATTTGAATCAAGAAACAAAATCGTGGATTATTCTTTCCAAGTACCATGGAAATCTTCTGCATTGTCGATGCGAACGAAGAGATCGAGGGATGACCAAACCAGGCTGTTAAACCCACTTTCCATTCCTTCCTGACCTCCGGCTTTAGCCGTCATGAATTCCAATGTATCTGAAGGAGAATGCCATTCTTGCCAGAAAGATATATCGCCACCTGGGCTGAAGAAGTTGAACGTTGGATAACCTGCTGAAAAGAAAGAACAGTGATCTGATGCACAAGATTCAGCGACTTGCCAAGTGATTGGATTTGCCTCGGTTGGTTCGTAGGCTAAGTCATCTTCAATCGTGGTCCCCACCCAGTCATGCATGCGATTCATATTTTCTTCATTTGCACCTGCAATGCTGATGGTCCAGTCATATTTTGTTGCTGAAAAGAGTTCTCCACCCGGTCCAACCAAAGGCTCACTGAGAGGGACAATTGGATAGTTTAATGAGACCATATCGAAGTTCATGTATGCACGAACTGAGACATTTTCAGGAAGATGATCCACATAAGCTGCAGTCCCCAATAACCCCTCTTCCTCACAGGCCCAGAGTCCAGCGACAACAGTATGATCAAATTCCATTTGAGCTAATGCCTGAGCCATTTCGAGAGAAACTGTAGATCCGGAGGTGTCATCATTTGCGCCTTCGTTTGTACCACCTCCAGGTGGAGTAAACACATAGGCAATGTCGAAGTGTCCTCCAATGACAATGTACTCGTCAGGATTTACCCTTCCCCAATTGTATCCTACTACGTTGAGTTGGTCTGGGGCGTCATCATATCGTGTAACTTCAACATGGTCAAAACCCATCTCCCACATTTCTACAGCCATAGCTTCAGCAGCTGCTTCGTAAGCAGATCCGCCTTCATGGACCGATGCACTTGCGCACCATCGGTTGTTGTATTGAGAAGTCAACATGTCGATTGTTTCGTACGCTCTTCGTCCATCAACGAGCATCAGTTCCTCACTTTCGATGAGTTCAAACGTTTTGTTTTCGACAATGTCTCCTGCCATAATTATGAATTCGAGAGATGTTTGTTCAGTATCAAGGACCATGAATTCCACGTTCTCAACAGATGGCTCGAACGTCATGTTCATCGCATCTCTAAATACTCCAAAATCGTCGATAAAGAACGTACCTGCTGGACGTTGGATTGTGAATTCCACGTTCGATTCCACTCCGAGTGAGAATGTTTGGCCGCGAGGGATGGAGGTGATGTTTGAATCTTCAAAGAATGAAAGTTCGGGTATTGTTTCTTCTACATTTTCTTCTCCAAAACAGCCAGAAAAAGCAGTACACAAGAGTAGTCCTAGCACAAAAGAAACTTGTACCTTTCGAGCGCCTTTGGACATAGTTCGTCCTCACATTCGTCTTTATTCAACCTGTCCATGGAATGGTCTGTTGATTTCAACATCGTACTAATCAAGATTTAATTCATGTTTTAGAGCATCTGCTAAGATATGATACTCCTCAATCGTGTTGTACAACTGAGCTGAAATTCGTAGGTATCTTCCAGCGGGTGAAGGCCATGACCAAACCGGAACTTGGATGTTGTATTTACTCGAAAGAATTTCATGCAACGGGTCAGGTTTGTGCATGATTTCGAAAGGAAGAGGTTCTCCTGGAAGTTGGAGCGTAGAGATACAGGCGATCATTGAATCAGGACAGGGTGCTTCTATTCCTAAGGTCTTACAGAGTATATTACGGCCTTCGATTGCAAGATCATGATTGTGTTTCATAATGGCTTCCCATCCTCCGTCAATCATATCTTCCATTCCGGTAATGACGTTTGGAAGAGCGCACCATCCAGATACATCCTGAGTACCTGTCCAGTCAAATTCATGACGAAATCGAGTGGTTGTACCGAGAGGGAATGTATGTCCATGACTAATTGTGAGTGGCTGAATTTTGTGCTGTTTATCTTGACGAACATGGAGGAAAGCAGTTCCTTTTGGCGCACATAACCACTTGTGGCAGTTGCTCGTAACATACGAAGCACCGAGATCATCCAACCGAAGAGGAATCATCCCGATTCCATGTGCTGCATCGAGAAGAACTTCGATTCCTCTTTCTTCAAACAGCTGCGTCAATTCTTCAAACGGCATTCGTAAGCCAGTAGGACTCGTTACAGTATCAATCATGACCAGTTTGGTCTTTTCAGTTACCGCACCCAACATCAAATCGACAACAGTTTGAGGCCCATCAATGGGAAATGGAATTGAGACGGTTACGACTGTTGCGCCCCAACGATTTGCAACGAAATCAATGGCATTTCGACATGCTTGGTATGCATGGTTTGGAACAAGTATCTCGTCCCCTTCCGTGAAGATAAGAGAGCGAAGAACGGTGTTGACGCCAGTCGTAGCGTTTGGAACAAAAGCCAGATCCTCAGAAGAGCATGATAGAACATCAGCAAGAGCATCTCGAGCCCGCTTCAATAGGAATGGCATTTCATCTTCGAAGAATCGAACCGGTTCGGATTCCATTTGATTCTGCCACTTACGTTGCTCTTCAATGACGAATTTAGGGCAAGCTCCAAACGAACCATGATTCAAAAAAATCCGAGAAGGTTCGAGATTCCAATGCTTAGCAAGCGGCGAGGGCATGGTATGGACTGAACGATTCAGTTCTCAATATTGACGGTAAAGCATGGTGCGGGGGGCAGGATTCGAACCTGCGAACCAATAAGGAATGGGACCTAAACCCACCGCCGTTGACCAAGCTGGGCGACCCCCGCGCAGATTGAGGGCGGTCAATCATGGATTTGAAACCGCCGATTAAATCGTCACGACATTTTTTCACATCTTCAGTTAGATGGAAGTCGCGGTCTCCACCATCGTAGAGTCAGTGAATTCGCAACAACACTCAATGAAGAGAGAGACATAGCCGCTGCTGCAAATGCAGGAGGTAACAGCCAACCAGTCCAGGGTAGAAGCAACCCCATAGCAAGAGGTATTCCTATCAAATTGTAGACAAATGCCCAACCCAGATTGCTTCGAATTTTTCGCATTGTAACTTGACCGAGTTCGAGGGCTGAAACCGCATCGAGTAGATCATTTCGAATCAAGACAATATCTGCTGAGTCAAGAGCAATATCGCTTCCAGCACCCATGGCAATACCAACATCTGCAGTCGCTAGGGCTGCAGCATCATTGATTCCATCACCAACCATTGCAACACATGCCCCATCGTGTTGTAATTTTGAGATATAGTCTGCTTTTTCATCTGGGCGTACGTTGGATACAACAGTTGTAATGCCACATTCCTTGGCGATTTGTTGTGCAGTTTCATCACGATCACCGGTAAGCATAATGACCTCAAGATTGGATTGTTGAGCGAACTTAATCGCTGAAACAGTTGATTCACGAAGTCGATCTGTCGTTTCAATCCATCCAAGCAATAGCGTTCCTTTGGATACGAAAGCGAGTGTTGAACCCTTCCTTGCAGCAGATTGGATTGCACCTTGGTGACCGCTAAGGTCGACACTGACATGTTCCATGAGGGGTTCGTTTCCAATTGCAACAACCTCATCATCAAGCCGTCCAACAAGCCCCATTCCACCCATACTCTCGATGTCAGTCACATCTGGTCTTTCCTTGGTCACATTGGACCATGAAGCAAGAATTGCTTCGGCCATTGGATGCGTTGAGGCATGCTCAAGTGAAGCGGCTATACCTAGAATTTCACGTACCTCACCATCAATGAGTTCAATGTGAGATACTTTCGGTTTGCCGGTCGTTAAAGTCCCCGTCTTGTCTACAACAAGTGTTGTTGTTGCATGAGATCGCTCAAGCGCTTCAATGCCTTTGATGAGTAGCCCATAGCGAGCACCAATTCCAGTTCCCACCATGAGAGCAGTCGGAGTTGCCAATCCCAAAGCACAAGGACAAGCAATGACCAATGTCGATACGAGAGCAAGAATCGCCACTTCTCCTCCACTTCTATCTCCATGTCCTGATGACAACATCCAGAAAACGGCTGATGCGAGGGCGCAAACGAGTACGAACGGCACGAATACTGATGCTATTTTATCGACCAATCTCTGAACAGGAGCTTTGCCCATTTGGGCCTCATCGACCATTGAGATAACCCTTGAGAGAAGAGTTGAGTGGAAGGGTTGAGTGGTTTGAAGGGTTAGCGGCGAATCAAGAACAATCGTCCCTCCTATGACCTCATCCCCTTCCTTGCGTCGTATAGGATATGTTTCACCAGTCATCATTGATGTGTCGACTAATGCAGAACCTTCGAGGATAATTCCATCCAATGGAATTGTTTGGCCGACTCGAACTAAGATATGTGTTCCCGAGAGAATGTCTCCTACTGGTTGGCGCTCAGTTGTGCCATCATCATCAATGACGAGAGCAGTTTTAGGTTGAAGATTCATCAATGAATAAACCGAATCTGTCGCTTGTAATTTCGCTCTACTCTCGAGGAAATTCCCCACCAAAATGAATGCGATAATTAGTGCTGCTCCATCAAAGAAGACGTGTTCAGTTGTCGAGAAGATACTCGGAAGGAACGTAAAAAAGGATTCAAAAGTAACCAACATGGACCAAATCATGGCCGTTGTGGTACCTAGGTGAACCAATACGTCCATATTTGCTCGTCCAGATAGAATGGCTTTCCAGGCCCCTTTATGGAACTGCAGTCCAGAGAACACATAGACAGGTGTTGCAAGCAAGAAGGCCAAGAGAAATCGAGTATTGATTGAACCAGTTTCTCCCAAATCTGAAACGAACATGCTCACGATCAGGGTCGGAACTGATAGGAGAAGTGCAAATCCAGCAAGTTGGCCTTGCTTTCGTGCAGACTGGACTGCTTCTGAACGAATGGTCTCTGGTGTTGAGACTTTTTCTGCGCGGAATCCCTTTTTCTCAACCGCATTCATGACTTGATTGATGTCGATCTTATCTGTACTCCAGGTAATACTCGCCTTCTCCAAGGCCAGATTAACACGGACAGATTCGACTCCAGAGACATTAGAGACAGCAGATTCTACCGACGCAACGCAAGAAGAACAGGTCATGCCCTTGACTCGGAGTGTTGTTTCAGCCACTGTGAATCCTCTTTGTTATGGTCACTCGTTGCTCATAATTAGCATTGATGTTAGACAGGAGATAAGTCGAGACGTCCAGACCAAAGATCGAGTCCACGTATTCTGCATGGGAAGAGTTGTCCAAGTTCGAGCAGTGCATGTTCACCCTGCCCATCTCGTCCTTCTTCCAAAAGCTGGAGTCCATGATCATCGATGTACAGATTCTTCTTTTTGGATAATTGTTTGAGATGCATTCGTCCGTGCATAGAACCATCATCTTTCAGATCGAGGAAAATCCAAGGCGTTCTCAAGCCAACAACTCGGGCATTCCATTGCTGATGTTCTGAAAGGCGTAGATGCCAATTTAAGGCTACTGCGACGAGTTCCCATTCAAGCACTTGAGCCATCCTTCCTTGAGTTGAACAGTGTTCACTTAATGCGGCCAACTCTTCTTCGTTGTAAACCCACTCATTGTTGTGCAAATGGGCTTTAAGTTGGCGATGAACAATCAGATCTGGATATCGGCGTATCGGACTTGTAAAGTGAGCATATGCATCGAGGTTGAGGCCGAAATGACCTACGTTGATCACATCATAGCGAGCACGATTCATCAGTTGGAAGAGCCCTTGGTCAACGACTCGTCGCATGGAAGCACTGAGTGAAACAGCTTTCTCTTGCGCTTGACGCAAGCCATCGAGCATCTCATCTCTCGCATCTTGATCTGATACTTCTTTGAGATAATCAGGTACGTCAGTATTCTCCTCACCAGAGGATTCCAAGCCACTCAAGTCGATTCCATTCCCTGCCCAAGAACCGAGAAGACTTGCTAATTCATCCGTATCATTCTGGCCTTTTGATTTTGCACGAGGTTCTGGTAAGGTGATGCCGATATCCAGTGCTTTGAGTTGCTCGTTAAGATCTCGGACATCGATGGAATCTGGAGATGGATGGCATCGCCAAGGAAGTAATGCTCCTTCATTACCAAGTATTTCTCCGACGATATTGTTGGTCTTGACCATGAATGTTTCAATCATTTTAGTGGCCTTATTCGGCCACTTGACATCGATTCGAACAGATCCATCATCTTGAATACGCGGGCGTTGTTCTCCTTGTTGAACGTTCAATCGCAGTTCATCTTTTTGCCAGTGCTCTGCAAGCGTGAACAAATCATCCCATTTTGAATCTTCAAGAGTATCTTCGTATGCAAGATTCTCTTTGACATCAATAACTGCTTCATGGGCTTTAGATTCGATTATCGTCATATTCTCATCGAGTTTCATTTCAATAACCATTGCCAACCGAGGAACATTTGCTCGAAGTGAACACAAATCATCGGCTAGCCTGAACGGAAGCATTGGAAGAACTCCGTGAGGTAGATACACAGATGTTGCTCTGGCCTGCGCTGTAGTGTCGAGACGAGAATCAAGAGCTACATAGTGGGCAACATCGGCTATTGCAACCCATAGCGTGGAACCATTTCCGTTTCGCTCAAAACAAATAGCATCATCAAAATCCTTTGCATCTGGAGGATCAATGGTTACAAACTCAAGCTTGCGTAGATCGACTCGTCCTTTGTTGATCTCACCTTCAGCATCGACATCAGGTAATGTTTCAGCCCATGATTCTAGGGATGAATCGTAGGAAGATGGGAACGGATTGAGATTGTTCTTTCTTCGCCATGCAAGCCTATGCTGAAGGAGTTCAAGCAGAGTCCAATGCTTGTGTTGGACCAACATCCACGCAAGTGCGGGTTCAAATTCAGGGAATCTTAATCCTGATTTCCGTGAGGCAAGACGCTTTATTTCAAGTTCAAGATTGAACGTTTTCCATTTCATTCCCGTGTGCTCATGGATTGAACACTCTTCGGGCAGAGCCGTTCCAATAAGCATCGCTTCCCAGGTTTTAATGAGGAGAGAAAAAGTCTGTTTATCTTCCTCAGTCCATTCTTCTTCATCGCTTTCAAGGCGAGAGAGTTGGGAGGACCAATGCGATACTGCTTCATTGATTTTGACGATATCTTCTCGTGACCGAGGTCGAACTGAATTGTTTCCTTGCCATGTGAAGTGTGTGGTATTGCTACGGCTTGAGGTGATGATTTTGGCTACCTCATCCATCAATCGTTTCCGATAGGATTTGTCGTCCTCTCGAGAAGGAGGCCGGTTTTCATGTTGGAGAATAAAATCCACCATTTCGTCAAGAGACCAGTCTCTCGTCCAGAGTTCCTCTTCTCTGAGAAGGGAGGTAAAACGTCTCCAAAATCGTTCATCGTCAGGGCCGCGAGAACTCTTCTTCTTGTTGTGTTTTGACATAAACCTACAACCCCACGTCTTTGAGACGCTCTAGGACTTCGATTTGTTCTGATGTTAATTCTTCTACTTCATCGAGAATAAATTCAAGATCTAAATCTCCTTGAAGATAGCCTGCTTTTGCCATCCGCCTTCGATCCCCGGGTTGACTGTTTCCAGCTACGCTTAGGAAACCACTTTTTCCAGATGGCAAATTTACCTTGACCTTACCGCCCAATATCATCGTAGAATAGGGAATTGAAACTTGTTGAATGAGGATTCCGTTTTCCCAATGCCTTCCTTCCCCAGCATCGATGCGGAAGGTGACATGGAGATCGCCTGCAGTCCCCTGCGGATGCTCATTCCCTTGTCCCTTGAGTCGTTTGGAGGCACCATGTTTGACTCCAGCCTCAACTCGAATTTTGAAATTCTGAGTCGTTTTAGAAGCCACGTTTCCGGCTCCAACCTTGATGCGTTGTGTTTGGAATGTAACCTCTCCGCCCTTGATTGCTTGCTCCATTTCCACATCTACGGAGACGTGTATATCACTGCCCTTGGGCCTTGCTTGAGGTCGTCGTTGTCGCTGTTGGAACGGATTGTGTTGCTGCTGTCCACCAAACATTTGACCGATCATGTCGTCGAATCCACCGCCCATGCCGCCGCCGAAAGGAGATCGTCCTCCGCCTCCGCCAAACATATTTTCCATACGTTTTTTCTGTTCGTATTCTTGACGCTTTGAAGCATCACCAATCATCTCGTAAGCGGCTTGTACTTCTTTGAATCGAGCTTCAGCAGCAGCATCATCCGGATTACGGTCAGGATGGTGCTTACGAGCAAGTTTTCGAAATGCTCGCTTAATCTCAGCATCTGAAGCATTTCGAGAAACGCCTAGAGTAGCATAAGGGTCGGGCGAAGCCATACAAGGCTAGGCATCCGTTCACCCCTCATCAACTCTTGCCGAATATCGCTTTGCTTTGGAAATCATTTCGCGTGGAAGTGGTTATAATAGGGGGTTGGGTCGGTAGGAAAGCACGAGGTTGTACCATGTCGGATAAAAAAGAGGTTTCACGCACGTTCGAAGATGCCGTTCAGGACCGTCAAGACTGGATAGAAGCCCAGTTCCGTAAGATTTCCCGCGGGTCATGGGCTCGTATTATTCGAATGGCGCGAAAGCCGACGCCGCAAGAATTCAAGCAAACCAGCATTATCTGTGGTATTGGTCTGTTTGTTCTAGGAGCAATTGGATTTATTTTGCTCGTCCTTATGGACAATTTCCTTCCTTGGTTGATTCACGATGTATTCGGAATCTGAGGATTGGTTGGTGATTATTGATGACTGAAGCGTTTATTGTTTTTGTACGATTTGAAGAAAAGTTGCTCCTTCTTAACCGAAGTAAGGACGACAATGATTTCCCGGGTCTTTGGGATGGTGTCTGGGGTGCTGGAAGTACTCCAGAAGAAGTCCTTGCACGAGTCACTGAAGCAACAGGACTTCCTCTAGAAACTCTTGATTACGTCGGAACAGGTCCAGAACGTGGTATTGACATGGGTCGTTCACTCGTCGATGTTATGCCTATTCTTGTCGCAACAAGTTCCGATGAAGTAACACCAACAGGACGCTACGTTTCCCACAAATGGATCGATCCTGGTAAGTTGCTCGATTACAACTGTGTCTTTTCAAACATGGATGAAATGGAAGGTTCTCACAAACTCTTCCGTGAAATGTATGGATCTGTTGGTTCTTTCCTCTACATCGTCAAAACAGCGATTGGTTCAGAACAACGTGTTGCTGATGAAATGTATGCACGTCTTCACGGAAGTGGTTCATTAACCGCACTTCAGGGAGAAATCTTCTCTGTCCTTCATCCAAACAACATGCGAGGCTATCTCTTTGTTGAATCAAGTGCACTTCACCACGTCGAGAAGTTGATTGGCCGCT
>OCRI01000141.1_pt1 | contig 20639 bp, 20 predicted proteins | sample 1534641 | NCBI WGS metagenome assembly OCRI01 (sample SAMEA3275473, study PRJEB22092) | marine metagenome | reverse complement strand
TTGAATAGATCTGGGCCAAGATCAATACGCAGAGAAAAGGCTTCCTGGACTCGATAGATTGGTCTTGGCGGTCCACCTTTCTCGCTAGCAACTTGCATTTTCTCGACAAACCCTCCGTTTTCCAATTCCCTCAGATTTTTCTTCATTGCTTGCTGACTGATTCCTGATTGGTCTTCTTGTGCTCATGGTCTTTGTAACGGTCATGGTTGGAATGGGCCGTCAAGTGATGATAAATTTCTTGCGACGTTCAACGGGCATGATCAAAATGGTCGGCTCTTGGATGATGATCATGGCAGGAATCAGCCTTACCATCTATCTCACCCAACCGGGCCTCGTAAGCGTCGTGTTTGGTTGATTATGCCTTCATGGCATCCTCGAATGCTTCTGCGTATTCTTGAGTAGCACATCGATCAAGAGCAGGTTTCATCCAATAGCGCCAAGTGATTCCCGTGAGGGTGAGTGCCGATACAGCATCCCATAGGTAATGCTGCTTGATGGTTAACGTAGAGATGACCAGCAGTGCCCAACATACGAGCAGAGCAGTCTGCAAGAGCCAAACTTTCCTCGTATCAGAAGGAAACCAATATCTCAAAATCAACACGACTTGAGTGCTCTGGACAACGTGCAGCGAGGGCCAAGAATTCCATGGCTTGTCTGCCCCATGTACAAGCGCAAACCATGGTTCCCAAACCGTTCCATCAACATCCACAATTAAATGCCGCAAATCAATTTCAACCGGGAGGAGAATAAAGACGGCAAAGCAAATCCAGGAGACCATAATCACAATTTGAGTGAAAATAATGTTCTGACGCCACATGGTGTCATTTTTGCTCCCAAGGAGGGCGGATGTCGGGTAATAGAAATACAGCGAGATGTAAGGGATGACCATCCATGCAATGAATGGCAGTTGGGTATCAAACGGGATTTCTATTTCCAAGGAGGTACGGTTCATGTAATTGGCGAGGCGGTTTGTCAAGAGGTAGGGGAGGCCAACTGCGAGGCTGAACATAATGATAATGGCAAAACTAAGTCGCCGGTTTCCCAATCCACTCCGGTTGTTCCAGTGGGATTTCCAAAGGCTCCATGGTGTCCTCCCCCAGTCGCCCATGCATAAAACGACCAGTGATATGTAGTGTAAATGTAGCCCTTTGGTAATAGTTCCATGTAGGGTTTACTGGAGCATTCATTCTTCTTCAGAGTGATTGATCAATCTCCGCCACGGCACGACCCGATCCGCCATAAGTTCGGCTTCCTCAGGATCGTGAGTTACATGAATCGCTGCCGTTTTCCGTTCTTTCAACCATCTCCGGGTCTGTGCTGTAATGCTTCGACGGGTTTCCAAATCAAGAGCGGAAAAGGGTTCATCTAAAAGCAAGACTTCTGGTTGGCCGAGCATGGCACGAAGCAAGGCAATGCGTTGTGCTTCACCACCTGAGAGTGACTCCACTCGCCGTGATTCAAACCCACTTAACTCAACAGACTCAAGTTCTCTAGCAATCGTTGTTCGTCGTTCCTTCTTCGAAACCTTGGTTTTGAACCCAAGTGCAATGTTCGATGCAACATTGAGGTGGGGGTAGAGGATCGGTTGCTGAAAGAGGTAGCCAACGCCTTCAGCCCCTCGATTGCTTGCAAAAATAAGCCCGCCATGATCTAATTCTTCGAGACCTACAATGCATCTGAGCAACGTGGATTTCCCACACCCGCTCGGGCCGAGAATGGCAACGATCTCATTTGCTTCGAGGCGAAGATTCAGACCGCTGAAAACGGACACCCCGCCGAAGGATTTTGCTAAATCTCTCACTTCCAAAACACTCGGTTCACTCATCTAAAAACCTCCACCTTCGCCCTCAGCCCGAAATCGTTCAGCCAAGAAGAACAAGAAAAAGGTGAGCATCATCAGCACTGTGGCAGCAGCCATGGCAGTTGGTTGCACAAGTGGGTCAAATTTTGGCCTTGACATCAAGGTGTCAACAAGAACAGAGAGGGTGTCCCATGAGCCGGTGCGAACCAGAAGCCAAGAGGCACCAAATTCGCCAAGTGAAAAAGCAAGTGTCAGAGATGAAGCAACAACTGCAGGGCCACGAATGAATGAAAAATACCCGTGATACCATGTTCGCAATGGGCTCAGCCCGAGCACGTTCGCCTGCTCTTTCCATTTTGGTTCCACAGAGCGCATTGCGGGAAGCATGATTCGTACGACGAACGGTACAGTGAGAATGACGTGCGGGAGAATTGGCAGCAAACTCCATTGGAACAACGATGGCATGTTCTTCAACACACCAAGGAGGACGCCGAGACCCACCATGATTGCAGAAATGGCCAGTGGGAGGAGGGTTGCAACGTCAAGTGCTTTTGCGAATCTGTGATTGTTGCTAACTTCCAGTGCGTGAATTGTGGAGGCCAAAATCCAGCCTAAAGGGAGGGCTACAAACAGCGTCCCGATTGCGAAGATCATCGAATTCGTTAGGGCTTCTGTTACGCTCAGAGTGGACAAATTTCCTGCCAAAGCAGCATTCCATGCTTCCATTCCCCAGGTATATGTCGTGCCTGTATCAGTTGTTTTTCGAATTCGGAACGAGGCAGTCACCGCGGCAATCATCGGTGCGAGCGCGAACATAAATCCTGCATAGACCGTAATCTTAGCTTTGAGTGGAGGTGGGCCACGGCTTGCCTGCGCATTGTGTTCTGACACAAGTGCAAAGCGGTTTGAATGCCTTCGTTGAAGGGTGGATGTGAGGTACAGGGCACCGAGTAAAATGAGAAATTGAACGATTGAGGCTGACATTACAATTTCGCTTGTGTCGACTCGATAGCCGGCAATGCCCGCTGAACCGCCATAGGATGCCATCAATGACTCAAGTGTCTGGTTGAACGGCGTTAACCACTTTACAAGGGCGAAGGAAGTGAAGGAGAACAGGAAACTCAGCGATGCAGCACAAAGCACTGCAGGCCCCAAGACTGGCCACCACAAATGGCGCAGTCTTCCAAATGTGCTCTGCCCTTGGCCAAGCAAACTCATTTGTTCTTCCCAAGCAGGGTCCAATCGAGCGACGGTTGGTTCGACGAACCGAATGATTAGTGAGAGGTTGAACCATGCATGTGCGATGATCAAGGCAAAGAAGTGGCCTGGATGCGACCAACCAGTCCAATCTGCATAGGCTCCAATCACGCCTGTTTCGGTTCTCAAATCCAGGCCCAATTTGAACAGAATGCTTTGTTGGTCAATCAAGAGAAGAAATCCCATGGCCACAACAATTGCTGGCATCACAAACGGAACTGAAAAAACGGCTCTGAGCATGGAGGCATGTTTCCAATGGTAGCGACCAAGGTGCCACGCAATCGGTAAACCAAAAAGCACGGTGAGAAGTGCCGAGGCTGACGCCTCGAGCAAGGTAAATCGCAGTGCTTCAGTGGCACCATAGGCCTCAGAGAAACCGAGGAATGCTTCAAGGGGGGTCTGTCCAGTAACCGATTGAAGTCTTGACATGGCGTAGACAAAAGGTAAACTCGACAAAGCCACATATGCTATGGCAACAAAGCCACGCGCAACGATTTCCGAAATTCGTGGCATGTTTGGGTTTCCCCTATGCTTGTTGAGTGGCAGCTTTCCATTCCTCAAGCCACTGATCCATGTTCGCCTGAATTTGCTCGTAATCCATGATGGTGACAACCGACGGCACATCTGCATGGTAGCGGTAGCCATCGGTTTCTGGCAAGTCAAACCCTTCGAGAACAGAATACATGAGGTTGTTTTCAGGCATGTTCCCGTTCACCTCGGGCGTGAGCAAATAATCGATGAAGAGCCGTGCACCATTGACTTGAGCAGCGCCGTTGATGATCCCAGTGTATTCGACTTGGTGGAAGCTTGCATGGTCAATCAAGAGTGATGTGGAATGAGTTGAGTTCCCCGAATAGAATGCTTCAACGCCGGGTGAATGGCAGTAAGAGACGGTCATCCAAGCATCGCCAATGTGCCCTTCAGTGTATTCTCCATACCCCCCAGTGTAGTGCGTTTCGTAAGCTTCAGTCCAACCAGTCGTGATGATGGCATCATTGTCGATCATGGCGCTCCACCATGACATTGCATCATTATCACTCTCGAGCGAAAAGTATTCCATGGTCGCCACCAAAAATGCACGCCCGGGTGATGATGTAACTGGAGATGGGAAGGCGATTTTACCCTTCCATGCATCCTCAGTTAATTCGCTCAGGTTCGTTGGAATGGACATGTTTGCCTCTGCGAGCATATCCTCATCAAAGTTGAGGCAGACATCACCTTGGTCGAATGGCACTGCTAGGGGGCCATCATAGAACGAAGCGGCCGTTGAGGTGATGTTGTCTTGGGTTGTTTCATGCGGCCTTAGGAGGCAATTATCAATCGCAGTTGGGAGGTATGTGTTATCCAGCCCAATCATCAAGTCGGCTTGTTGTGCTTCCTTGGTGAGCATCATTTGGTCGAGAATTCCACCTGCGTCGTCGACCTTAATCATCTCCACAGGGATTCCAGTTTCAGTTGTGAACTCGTCGAGCAGTTCATCGGAAAGTGCGCTGATGTCGTAGGTTAGAATCCGCAGTGTCCCATCGTCGTCATGCCCTGCTGGGAGGATCGTGCAGGTTTCTTCAGTCGCCCCTGATTCGATGCAGCCGCTTAATGGGGCCGCCAAGAGAAGGGCTGTGAGGAGCATCAATCGCATCTTCATGCGGCATTCCCCGCAAGCACGGATGCGATTTGGTGTGTACGATCGATGAGTTCCAGTGGATTGTGTGCTAGGATGTACAATGCAGGCTCCCATCCGAAGGCACCTTCGTCCAAGAGCACGTCATGTTTCGAACTCTTTCCATGGATTCTGCCTTTCGGCGCTGTGCCAAATGCGTATCCGAGATGGTCGCATGCGTCCTTGATTCGTTGCACGTCCACGCCATCTTCGAGCAGAGGTGGCCGAATGTTGAGGGCAGAGATCTTCGATTCATCTTGGGAATGTGCGGCCAATAGGAATTCTGCCAAGTGCTTCGATGACCCGAATGATGGCGTTTCGTGGTGACGAAGCGCACCATCGACAAGCGTGATGCGTCCGGGGAAAGCAGCCACTTCACTCGTTTGAAAGGCGCCATGAATGCATGAGGCGATGTTCATTCCCACTGCAGGAATGACATGCCCGATTCGCTTGACATCGAGGCGGCCCGCTGCCCACTCCAGTCTGCGGAGAAGGGCTCGCTGTTCCTGACCAGCATCGAGATCCAGACCCGTCAGTGTTTTGTCGAACCTTAGTGTGTGGTTGCCAGTGAATTGGAGTTCCACGATGATTCGTTGTCGTATGACTTGTGTGCCTGGTCCCATCGAGGCCAATGCTTGTGAGAGTTCATTGCCCCAACTATCGATGGTTGCTTCGTCTGCCGTTGCGCCGAGCTGTCGAATGGTTTTCTGCATTTGACGGGAAATTGTGCTTTGGGTTGAGCCGAGTAGGTCAGCAATCTCATTCTGAGACCATCCTTTGGTACGCAAATCCTTTGCCACGTGTTGATGGAGTCGTTCAAGCCACTTGTCGCCAATTGCACCGAGCATGATTGTTGCTAAGGCGGGTTGTTATTCAATCTTGCTAAGAAAATATGCATGATGCATTCAATTGAGAAGGCCTCGCTAAGATGCCTCATTAGGGCCCTTCGTTGGCCAAAACACCTGCTAAATCGATGTACGTCGCCAGCCTTTCACTGTGCGGCATCACCGCTCGACCTGATGGAGAGGGCATGATCCACACATCAATTTCGTTCAACGTGATTGGCCATCCTTCGGGCCGATGGTCGTGGTTGAGACGGCCATGCGGGCATCGTGGTAGAATTGGTGTGAAAAGATGCTTCCATTGGCGCTTCCCAACAAAACAAATCCGCTTTAGTGAGCCGTTCATGCTTATTGCATATTTTTCTATTCGATGTAGGAATGCGGCTCGGTTGGCCAAGAAATCTTCCCTGGAAATATCATTCGCATTGTTTCCTGGTGCCTCGATCACATCACAAAATCCGAAACCATGGTGATTGACAAGAACATCATCAAGATGGGGGCTCTTACCGAATTGCACACCGCTCTCCTCCAACAATGACCAAAACCGATTGCTAGGGTTCGAAAAATAATGCCCTGATGCCCATGTGTGCTCTGAGGGGTTGTGCCCAACGAACAATGTATGGCATGGTGGCGATGAAGCGCTCGGTAACTTGGCTCTGTACGCTCCCATGTGCTGAAATAGGGTTCCGAAGTGGATGAACTTTACACCCGATGCCATTGGAATTTCACCACAGCCTTCTAAGAGCCGCCGCGATGCCCAAGATGTGAGGGCGAATTGATGGAACTCGAAGATTTTGTCAACCGTCTATGCGAGCGAATCATCGCGTACATGCAAAGTGCCGAAGAACCGGGCAAACTCGTGGAATATTCTCCAGCAGAATCCCTTTCAAAGATAACAGACGTCCACCTGCCACTCGAAGGTCACGGTGCCGACGCAGTGTTCGACGACATCGATGAATTCCTGCGTCACTGCGTCAAAACCAATCGGCCCGAATTCATGAACCCACTGTGGGGTGGACTGAGTCCCGCAGGGTTTGCTGGCGAGGTGATTACAGCATTGACCAACACCTCGATGTATACCTATGAACTTGCACCGTTCGCTACATTGATCGAACAAGCGATTCTCAAACGCATGGGAGAACTGGTTGGTTTTTCCGGCGGTGCTGGTACATTGGCCACTGGTGGGTCGAACGGAAACATGCTTGGAATGCTGTGCGCCCGCGAAGTCGCATTCCCTTCCTCGACGCACCGAGGCATCGATGGAACGAAAATGGCAGCCTTTGTCTCGGCCGAATCGCATTACTCAGTTCTTATGTCGGCTAATGTCATTGGGATTGGTCATCGAAACCTGTTCAAAATTGCCTGTGATGAAGACGGACGAATGCGTCCAGATGCACTCATGGAAGAGATTCAAAGAGCCCGATCTGAAGGTCTAACGCCATTCTGCGTCGTCTCCACTGCAGGAACAACGGTACGTGGTGCCTTCGATCCCCTCGTTGAAATTGGAGAAATCGCTCATCAAGAAGGCCTATGGCATCATGTCGATGCTGCTTGGGGTGGCTCTGCAATGTTTTCAGGCTCGCTGTCCCGCTTGATGGAAGGTGTGGAATTTGCCGACAGTGTCTGTTGGGATGCCCACAAGATGATGGGATTACCCCTAATTTGCAGTGCGTTCCTAGTGAAACAGGCCGATGTACTTGCGAAAGTGTGCGCTCACGGAAATGTTGCGCACTACCTTTTCCACGAAAGCAGCAAGGACCATGACTTGGGCCGCTACTCGCTCCAGTGTGGAAGAAGGAATGACGCCCTCAAACTGTGGCTGGCTTGGCGAGAATGCGGCGACGCAGGGTGGGCAGCACTTGTTGAGAATTATGTCGCACTCGCTGACCATTTGGAATCGAAAGTCAACGAGCATGGCAACCTCGAGATGATGTCAAACCGCACCTGGACAAACGTGTGCTTCCGCTTTGTTCCGACCGCTATTGGAATGGATCCCAACGAACTTAACTCCGAACTTCGAGCTCGCCTTATGCGGAATGCAGATTTCATGGTGAGTCGGTCAAACATAGGCGAAGAAGTTGTTCTTCGCTCTGTCATTTCGAATCCGGGAATCACACAAAGAACACTCGATGCCTTCGTTGAGGAAGTGCTTCGTATTGGCAACGATATCGAGCATGGGTTGCCTCGGGAGTCTTGATTTTCGCCACCATGCCAACACCTCCTAATAATTCCAATTTTTGCGTAAATCTTAGCATACACGTGGGTGGTCATTCACATTGCTGGATTTTTATTCCGAGGTGAATCAATACGACCTTTTTTTTACAGGGGCGTTTAAATCCAACTGTGGAAGAGTCTGTGGAGGTATCGGGCGCACGGCTTTCATGGCATCGCTTTCTCAATCCGATTCTCTTTGGTTCGGGAATGTTGGCCTCCGTCATTCAACCGATCTTTTTGTTAGCATCTGGAAAAGAAGTGAACGACGCCATATGGCCGCATGCATACCGTGCACTGCAAGCAACGATGTTTCTTCGAGATCACTTGACTCTGATGTTTTTCTTCTCCTTGATTCTGTTCTTCTCTTCTGCTGCATCGATCAAAAACCAGATGTCGGGAAAGCAACCCCACCAACTCATCCGCCGAGTTTTGTTGTTCATTTCTGGATTGACCACAGGGTTCCTCACCCTGTTTTTCCTTCTTGACGTGTTCTATCTGCGTGGTGCCTTTCTGTTGCTGCCAACAGCCTACGGCATCATCCTGTTGTGCTCCCTCTTCGTGATTGGTGGACTTCCCCGTTTGCCGGAACGCACCTCGAAAACCAAGATGTTTGCTGGCGTAGGGCACATCGTTGCAATCTTCTTTGCTGCCTGGCTTGTCATGCCGGGCATTCCTGCGATGATTGGCATCGCACCTTCACCTCCTGAAGTACCACCCTTTGGCTACGGCTCTTCACCAGGTCCGTTTGAAACCACGATGACCGTCCACCCATACGAAATGCCCCAAATGGTCGATGAAATCATCATGGATGAAGAACAGGACATTGAATTTTCAGTTTACCTTACTCTTCCTGAGTTGGCACCAGAACTTCCATTGGACACGATCCCTCTTGCGCTTCTGAGTCATGGTTGGGGCTACCCTGTTTATGACGAGTACACCGATTGGATTTCCTACCTCGCTGCACGTGGAATTGCGGTCGCCTTTGTCCAATACCCCTCCCATATTGACCCACCAATTCCAGAAGGTCTCAAAGGCATTGACGTCGAGGGTGCATCCAACTACCCGCACCACGAATACCGTGCCATGGCAATTGCAGCGGCCCTCGACACAGTTCAGAACATTGCGCTCAATGAATCCCGTCATTCATCCGTTGATGCAGCCCTTGGCAACGTCACCATCAACCCAAGTCATTTGTGGATAGGTGGTCACAGCCTAGGAGGTGCATACACCTTTGTTCAACTCTATGAATCCATGGAACGCGGCTGGGGCAATGAGACGCTGTTTGTCAACATCGAATCAGGATGGACTCGGCCAAACCAAGCACAGCTTCAACCAAACCTCTCTCGAATGCCAGCGGATACCATGGTTCACATCGCTCGTGGTGTTGATGACATGACCGTGGATGCGTGTTACAGTGTGCATCATCAACAGGTCTACAGCGCCCTGCCAGATGAGCATGTCTTGTACATCGAACTGCAGAGTGATTTGTATGGTTTCCCACGCTTGGTTGGTTCGCACTATCTTCCGACGGATTCTGTTCATGATCGCCTCGCAGATTACGGTGTATACCGCCGCATTGCTGCTCAGGCAGATTGGGTGTTTGCACGAACACAGGGCGACACCAACACGGAATCATTTGCATACAATCACTTGACCGACGGCGAGTTGCTGCGCTCGATGGGTGAATGGTCGGATGGTACACCCGTGTTGCCTTTATTGGTCTATGAAGACGCTCTGAACAGTGAGCAGAAATTCGCTTATTGCGAGACCTTTGAAGGCGTCCTATGATTGCGATTGAGGATCGTCCTTTTGCTTGTGTTTAAGGGGCGCCTTGAAGTGCAAGTGCCATGAGCGAAGGCGCACCCGTTCGAACAGCATTGTACCAAGAACATGTTGCACTCAACGCCAACCTTGTCGATTTCCATGGGTTCGAGTTACCAATTTGGTATTCGAACATCAAGCAAGAGCACCTCGCGACTCGGTCCACGGCAGGATTGTTTGATGTTTCTCACATGGGTACATTCCGATTCAGCGGAAAAGAGGTCAAATCTTGGCTTGAAGGATTGGCGACTCAAAAAGTCACGGCGGTTGCTCCAACACGCTGTGCCTACACCCATTTTTTGGATGATGAAGGCGTTCTTATTGATGACATGATTTTTGCAGTGGTTTCTGAAGAGGAAATACTCGGCGTCCCAAACGCTTCGATGATCGGGGTTATGTGGGAATGGTTCAGCAAGCATTTGCCAACGGATGGTTCCATCGAATTGGAGAACCTCTCTGACGCGACTTCAATTATGGCCCTTCAAGGACCTGAGGCGAAGGCAATGTTGAGCGCAGTCCTGGGCGAACAAAATCATGTGGGTCGATTCAAGTGGCAAACGATTGGCGACAACCCCCTCGGCGTGACTGGGTGGCTCCAAGGGACAGGTTACACTGGCGAAGCTGGTTACGAAATTTTCGTCCCGAATGAAGAAGTCTCCACACTATGGAGAGCACTGATCGATGCTGGTGCAGTACCAGTTGGACTGGGTGCTCGCGACACGCTGCGACTCGAGAAAGGATTTCTTTTGTCAGGTGTCGATTTCTGTTGGCCTCCACTGGCAGAAGGAGACAATGCGGCTTTCCTTGCTCGAGATTCATGGGAAACAAACGTACCTTTCGGCCTCGATTTAGAACATGACTTTGTTGGAAAACACCGAGTGGTCGGTCACGCAGAGGACGACGCTCGATGGTGGGGTATTCGCTACACTGAGAAGGGGCCTCTGCCACGTCCTGGCAAAGAAGTCACGCTTCCCGATGGTACAATGATTGGGGCGCTTACCTCCGGTGCACCTGCGCCAAGTTTGGAAAACATCGGTATTGGTATTGGCTATCTTACGCAGGTGAAGGAAGGCGACGAAGTTCTCGTGGTTGCAAGCCCGAGGAAGTCAGTCAAGGCAGTGGTTGTTCGTCCACCGTTCCTGTGATCACAACAAGGACTCAACGGCAGCAATCATGGCCTTTCGCTGGTCCAACCCTCGATCTGTTGGCTCAACAATTTTGCTTCGTAGAGAAAGCAGGGCTGCACTGATGGATTCAGCGTTCCCCCATGTTGCCGGCATCCCAAGTGCCTCTGAATTGCAAATTTCGCCCATTAAGCAATCGGAATTCACCACGGTAGGGACCCCGAAAGAAGCCGCATCGAACATTTTGACGGGCAATGCACCTTGCATGATGTTCCCGCGTTGCGGTTCGTACATCGCATACATCACGTCCACATCTGCCATAAGTTCTGGCAGGTCATTCACCTCGAAGGCAGCGCTCAGATGGAGGTGGATGCCCAAACGGTTTGCCTCCGTTAGCAGCAGTTTGTGCACCGCATCCGCAGCGACCCCATCGCCGGCGATTTTCAGGTCGGGTCGCTGATCTACAGGTATGAGTTCAATCGCTTTGATGAGCCAGTGGAAACTTTCCAATTCCCGAACTCGACCAAGATACGCAACTGTCCAACCATTGTTTTTGCCTGTTTTTTGAACATCTCTCTGAACGTATGGACGATTTTCCACCACAATGGAATATATTCCGTGACTTTCAAGGTATTCTTTGAATCCATTGTGAGTCCCATCCGTTCGCTTTCCTGAACTGGTGACAACAAGGTCGGCCCTTCTTGCTCTTCGTAGGGCGGTGCGTTCCATCGCCCACGCAACGCTACGGCGGAATAGTGACCTTGGTCGCCCCATGAGAGCCCATGTATGATGCAGGTCATGCATGTCGTAGACCAGTTCCGCTCCAGTTTTGTTTGCGACTTTCACGCCAATGGCAAGGGTGTCGGCATCATGGCAATACACGCAGTGAGGTGGATTCGCCAAAAGCGTTGAAATGACTGTTTTGTTGAAGGCTCGTTTGCCTTTCAAAGTCGACCATTTGGCACCGTAAGAAAATGAACCGATATGATAACGCATGATTCGAAAACCATCCCTCGATTCACTCATTTGAGATGATTGATTTCGGTCGAAAGCATGGATGGTGACATCGTGTCCTGCACCGGCCAAAACCTTGGCACTGCGGAGCACTCGTGGGTCTGGAGAGCAGGCGTTGGTTACCACCATTGCAACGCTCGCCATGGTGCCGCTATCATGCCTGAGGACATGAGGTATTCGGCTTCCTTGTTGCAGCGGGTCAAAGGGCGATTATTATCACCGTTCCGCGCTCGGTTTATACTACACCCGAGAGGGAGGTTCCATTGCTATGGTCGACCAACTACCGAATCTGGGCCGCGAGGCCGAAATGCTTGCCACCATGGGTATGACTTCAATGGAGGACTTGTTTGCGGATATTCCCGAACAAGTTCGAATAAAGGGCCCATTGCCTCTCCCCGATCCGCAATCCGAAGAAGAAATCATTGCAGATGCCCGTCGATTGCTGGGGTCGAACGTTGCGCTTGGCGACCGTGTCTCGTTCCTAGGTGCAGGACTCTACCGCAATTATGTTCCCGCCGCCGTCTTCCAGCTCATCACCCGAGGCGAGTTCCTCACTTCCTACACACCATACCAGCCGGAAGTCAGTCAAGGGATGCTTCAGGCTATGTGGGAATTTCAGACACTCATTTCAGAACTGGTCGGTCTTCCAGTTGCAAACCTCTCCCTCTATGATGGCTCCACTGCCGCAGCCGAAGCGATTACCTGCTGCGTTCGTGTTCACAACCGTAAGGCAACACAGAAGGACACGGTGTATGTCTCGGAATTAACGCCTCCAGACCGTATGTCTGTTGTGGAGAATTATTGCCAAGGTGCGGAGATTAACATCAAACTACTCCGACACAATCCAGACGGCACCGTCAATCTCTCCTCTGCACAAGAAGCAGCAGGTTCCTGTGGAGTCTATGTTGAGCAACCGAACCCCATCGGTGTTCTTGATGGGGGACTCCCGTTGTTGAAGGAGATTATTGGTGAGCACACCGCCCTCATCGTGGCAGTTCAACCAATTTCCCTCGGATTGGTGGAGGCGCCAGGTGCTTACGGAGCAGATATTGTGGTTGGTGAAGGCCAACCTCTTGGAAGTCCGATCACTGGTGGCGGCCCCATCTACGGTATTTTCGCTTGCAGCAAGCCATACCTGCGATTAATGCCCGGCCGAATCGTTGGTCGAAGTGTTGATGTTGATGGAAAAGAAGCCTACTGCCTCACGCTTTCGACCCGTGAACAACACATTCGCCGGCATCGAGCAACCTCAAACATATGCACCAATGAAACCCTCATCGCATTGATGGGTGCAATGCATATGTCGCTGTTGGGTCCTGAGGGGCTTCACGATCTCGCTGTTCGCAACATGGCGGCTTGCACCCTTGGGAAGCAAAAACTGTCTGCTATTGAGGGCGTTCTTCTTCCACATGCTTCGAGCCATCATTTCCAAGAATTTGTCGTCGAGTTGCCCGGTCGTGCAAGCGAATGCCTCGCTTACCTTGACAGCGTGGGGATTGTTGGAGGTTTTGATTTGGCCCGTTGGTACCCCGGCCAGCCAAATTGGTTGCTCGTTTCTTTCACTGACCAAACACAGGCCAATGAAGTCGAATTGCTGGCTGCTCACATCGAAGTTTGGGCGGCAAGCCAGGGGGTGACTGCATGAGTCATCTTTTCGAACACAACGGTGCGCCTGGCAAAGGGTATTCTCAACCAGCACCCGTGCTTCCAGAATCGGCAATTAACCTGCCAGATTCACTCATTCGAAAGCAAGCCCCACGCTGGCCACGAATTTCGGAACCTGAAATGGTGCGTCACTATACGTGGCTCTCCAAGCGAAACTTTGGAATTGACACAGGATTCTATCCACTCGGTTCGTGCACAATGAAGCACAACCCCCGGGTGAACGAAGTCATTGCTCAACTTCCCGGAATTGCCGATGTCCACCCACATCAACCAGAACACCACCTTCAGGGCTTGCTCTCAATTTACCACGAGATGCAACACATGCTGGAAATATGCGCTGGTATGGACCAAGTGACGTTGCAACCAGTGGCTGGTGCACAAGGAGAATTCACTGCTGTTCGATGCGTTCAGGAGTATTTCAGATTGCGAGGTGAAGACCAACGAACCAAGGTCATCGTTCCGGATTCTGCTCACGGAACAAACCCCGCAAGCGCTGCTATGTGTGGATTTGAGATTGTGGAAATTCCAAGCCGCGTCGATGGACGCATCGATCTTGACGCGTTGCGTGCAGTCGCCGATGAAACCACAGCATTGATGATGATCACAAACCCCAACACCCTCGGATTGTTTGAGGCAGATATTCTTGCAGCCTCTGAAATTGTTCACTCCGTCGGTGGTCAAATGTACTATGATGGGGCGAATTTCAATGCAATTCTTGGCATCACCTCACCCGGGCTGATGGGCTTTGACGCAGTTCACTTTAACCTCCACAAGACCTTCAGCCAGCCCCACGGTGGCGGCGGACCAGGCTCTGGACCGATTGGTGTGAAAGCACATCTTGCCGATTTCCTTCCCGGGCCAATCGTCAAGAAACGCCCGATTGCCTCCGATGAAGCAACTCATGCCATCGATGACATGTGGTACGGATGGTACGAACCAACGCACAGCATCGGTAAAGTTCAGCAATGGCATGGGAATGCCGGCGCAATCATTCGATGCTGGGCCTACTACCGACGGTATGGAAATGGCCTCAAGACAATGTCCGAACATGCCGTCCTCAATGCGAACTACCTGCGCCACGCCCTTCATCGGGAAGCAGAGGCAGCGGGTGTCTCAAGCATGATCGTCGACGGTGCGGAAACCGATGTTGCAAAGCACGAGTTCACCATTTCTCTTGGTCCGGCAAAGGAAGCCCATGGCATCTCTGCCATGGACGTCGCAAAGGGTCTGCTCGATATGGGGTACATGGCACCAACCGTTTACTTCCCACTCGTCGTCCCTGAATGCATGATGATTGAGCCAACGGAAACCGAAAGCAAGGACACCCTCGATACATTTGCTGAGGACTTTGCAAAGGTGCTCCAAGTTGATGCTGAAACCTTGCACAACGCTCCGATTACCACGCCAGTGCGTCGAGTTGACGAAGTCTATGCAGCTCGTAACCTCTGCTTGCGTCACCCATATGACGACGATTGATGCCAACGCGTAAATACGCTAACATGCTCCGATGCCCATGGAACTCCGTGATTTTACCAAACACGGATGGCGTCGTGTCAAGTTGGAATCAAGAGCAGCAGTCGCTCTCTTCCCCATGGCTTGGGGTTTGCTCCCTCTTGCGTTTGGATGGCTGATGTGGTTCACAAGCGTGAATGAGGATTTGATCCCATTTTTTGGCATAGCAGGAATGCTGTTGATCCTCTTGGGCGGTCTCGCCGGCTTGTCCTCTCGGATGGGTGCCCTTGGTGCAAGCCGAGTGGGGATTGGCTTGTTTTGTGTCTGTTTTTCCATCGTTGGATGGGCTTTGGAAGCTCAAGAGAGCATGCCGACGTTTGTCGCATTGCTTTTGTCTTCTTTCTCAGTTGTAGCCCTCGTGAAAGGGCTTGATGTTGTCTTCAAAGATGGAGGCTATGTGTTTGAGCGTGCTTGGGATGCAAAGGTTCGCTTACCCGTTGATTCATTGCTTGGGTGGGAAATAAAGACAACTCGATTCAGTCAACAAGCGATGGCGATTAAGCGGTTCAACTCAAATCAATTCGTTACGATTTACGGACGTTTGGTCGAAGGCAAACCCACTCTTTGTTTTGATGTTCTTGGCTGCATAGACAAGACTGTGTTCGAATCCCTCAATTTTGGATTCGATTTGGATGGTTTCACAGAAGCAATGTCAGACGCTGAAGAATAAGCAGTTTCCGCGCTGAAATCCAACCATTTTCAAGAGGCATCTTGATGAACCACCCGCGCCGGCCTTGCATCATGGATGTGACCATTCTCTTAGGCTCGTCTTCGGATTTGCCAATCGCCGAAAAATGTACGAAAATCCTTGACCACTTTAGTGTGACCTACCAACTTCGTGTTGCGAGCGCACACCGATCCCCAGTGTTCGTTGAAGAAATCATCAACCAAGCCGAAGCAGATGGCTGCCAAGTCTTCATCGCAATGGCCGGTCTTGCCGCCGCTCTACCGGGTGCTGTGGCTGCTTTGACAACGAAGCCAGTGATTGGTGTTCCATGTGGTGGACGTGTTCCTTACGATTCATTGTTGTCGATTGTTCAACTTCCGCCGGGCGTCCCTGCTGCAACAGTTGGTGTCGACCGTGGTGACAACGCTGGATACCTCGCCACTCAAATCCTAGCACTCAAGAACCCCGATTATGCTGCTGCACTCAAGCAAAACAAACTCGACCAAGTCGCAAGGGTCAAGGCACAGGATGCAGAAGTTAACGGGGGACAGTGAATGTTTGACACCTCTGAATTTATCGAGGAATCCATTGCTTCACTTCGTGAAACCATCGACGACGTTGCCATCATTGCTTGCTCTGGTGGCGTCGACTCCACGGTTGCAGCCGTCATTGCCAATCAAGCCGTTGGAGATTTGCTGCACTGCGTTTATGTCGACACTGGTTTCATGCGGAAGGGCGAAACCGAGGACATCGAAGCACTTCTCGCAGCTCAGGGAATCAAGAATTTGGTCACAGTCAAGGCTGCAGATCGTTATTTCAAGGCGCTCGAGGGCGTCACTGAGCCGGAACAGAAGCGCAAGGTGATTGGCGAACTTTTCATACGAATTTTTGAGGATGAGCAAGAAAAAGTCGGCGCTAAGTACCTTGTTCAAGGGACCATCGCACCTGACTGGATTGAATCTGGCGGTGGTGTCCGTGATACTATCAAGTCGCACCACAACGTTGGTGGGTTGCCAGAAGACATGACCCTCGAAGTGGTTGAGCCACTTCGCGACCTGTACAAGGATGAGGTGCGAGATTTGGCTCGTGCGCTCGAAATCAATGTCGCTGAGCGTCAACCCTTCCCTGGACCGGGCCTGGCTGTCCGTACACTTGGGGAACTCACCCCCGAACGTGTTGCAGTGGTCCGTGAGGCTTGTGCAATTGTTGAGGGAGAATTCGAAGCTGCGGCCGAAGCAGGTTTGATGGAGATTCCATGGCAGTACTTTGCAGCACTTCTCCCTGTGCGAAGCGTTGGTGTTCATGGTGATGTTCGTGCCTATGGCGAAACCATCGTTGTTCGTGCGGTACAATCAATGGACGGTATGTCCGCTCGTTATTCGGAAATACCTCATGCCATTCTTCAGAAGATCAGCACTCGTATCACCAACACGGTGAAGGGCGCAGTCAACCGTGTCGTCTATGACATCACTCACAAGCCACCTGGCACGATTGAGTGGGAATGAACCTGAAAGGTTTGAAATTACGCCGATTGTGGGGCTCGAACCCACGACCTTGGGATTAACAGTCCCACGCTCCACCAGCTAAGCTAAATCGGCAACCTTGGCCAATCGCCTCCCCTTTATGACGGCTTCGGGCATGTCACTCTCACTGAATGACCTTAATGAGTCGTTCAATTGGTTGTGTTTGCATGGAAGCAACCGTCAATGCGTTGCTTAGACTGCTGCGCTGAGCGTCGCTCATCGGTTGGTTGTGGTGGAATTCAATCCATTTTTGGCCGGAGTGAATAGGGTCTCCCTTGACTGTGTTGAGGATGAAACCAACCGCAGGATCAATTTCATCTTCAATGGCGAATCGACCCGCACCGTGCTCTCTTGCAATCTCTGCTAGGACCATCGAATCAATCGATTTCACCCACCCATCGTCTTGCGAATGAAATTCAGTGATGTGGTGTGCTTTTGCAACTACATCGCTTGGTGATTGCAGGAGATCTTGGGCGACGGAATGCGAGGTGCCTTGAGCGACACACATCTTCTGAAATTTTTCGGCAGCTCGCCCATCGTTCAATGATTCAATGATGAGTTGACGCCCTTGCTCTTCAGTCTCACATCGACCAAGCAACCATAACAGTGCACCGCCTTGCATGGCGACGAGATTAATGGTGTCCTGTGGCCCCTTTCCGTTGAGCACATGGATGCTTTCGATGACTTCGAGAGCGTTGCCGATGTGGGTGCCAATTGGCTGATTCATGTCGGTGATTTGAGCCATGGTTTTGATGCCGAGGCCTTGGGCGACACGAACCATTGATTGAGCCAGTTCCATGGCTTGTGACTCGGTTTTCATGAATGCGGCTTGCCCACATTTGACATCCAGTACGAGTGCCTGAAGCCCTTCTGCAGCCTTCTTGGACACAATGGATGCCGTGATGAGTGGTATGCTGTCGACTGTGTTGGTGACGTCTCGAATTGCATAAAGCAGACCGTCTGCAGGCGCAATGGCTTCATTTTGGGCAGCGATGCAACAACCGATTTGGTCCACAATGCTGCTCATTTGTTCAGGTGTCAGGGCACAATTGAATCCAGGAATTGCTTCGAGTTTGTCAATCGTGCCCCCAGTGTGGCCGAGGCCTCGCCCTGCAAGCATCGGAACTTCAGCGCCACAGGCTGCCAAGGCAGGTGCGAGCATCAATGACATTTTGTCACCAACACCGCCTGTGCTATGTTTGTCAGCAATGGGTCGGGCGCTGTCCCAAGTTAACACGGCTCCAGAATGCATCATTCCAGTCGTCAGCGCAACGGTGTCGTCGACGCTGAGCCCGTGGGTGTGGACGGCTTTTAGCCACTGTGTTATGGATTCAATCGGAAGTGTCCTCATCGCAACGCCATCGATGAACAATTGGAGGTCTGTTGTATTCAACGGTGATCCTGCGTTGATGCTCTCGCACAAGCGCTCCACGAGATTGTTCATTTGTCACCCTCGGGTTCAGCTAAGCCGATTTCGACAAGGCGTTGGTGAAGGTATGCCCCAGCCGTAATGGATTGGTAGTGCGCTTCGCCTCCGGTCAGTGCGACAAACTCGGGACGCGGCGTCAGGTCAATCTCGTTTCTTGGGTGGACAAACATCGGCATTGAGAACCGTCGACTCTCGGTGTCTTTTGGATTGACCACTCGATGCGTTGTGGATCGGAACAATCCATTGGTGATGTTTTGCAACATGTCACCAGAATCAACGATGATGTAGCGTGCATCCCCTTCGACGTTGATCCAACTCCCATCATGGTCCATGACTTGCAATCCATCGGCGGTTGCCGTCACAAGGAGCGTGATGAAATTGATGTCCTCGTGCGCAGCAGAACGAACGGCTCCTGCGGGTGCGTGTTCCCCAACAGGGGGATAATGGATGATGCGCATGATGGTGTTTCCTTCTTGAGTCATTTTTCCGAGCCATTCTTGCGGTTTGCCGAGGTATTGGCTGCATGCGGATAGGATGTCTTGAGAGAGGGATTCCATTTTGTTGAACAGGCCATCGATAACTGGTTTGAACTCGGGGACATCCTTCTCAGGCCACACATTTGCGGGATAGGTGGCTGCTTTACCCTGTCCTGTGTGAGTTCGGCCGTTCTGCCAAAATTCCTTCAAGTCCGGGGCATCATTGTCTTTTGCATGTTCAACACCAAAGGCAGTGTATCCACGCTGGTGTGCGAATTTTGGTTGGAGATAAGATTCCTTGACCGCTTTTGGCAAGGAAAAAAACGCATCCCCCTGTTCGTAGGCTTGATCGATGAGGTCAAGATCGATGCCGTGATTTTCTAAAGCAAAGAATCCAATATCCTTGAGCGATTCTCCAACAGCCTTCACAAAACGAGCTTGTTGGTTCTCATCACCTAAGCAGTCTGCGAAATCAACGGTGGGAATTTGTCGTGCCACAATCATCACTGGTTCCTAAATCACTGATTTCGGATTTTGGAGAGAAGGCGCACCATTTCGACATAGACCCAAATCACTGTGACGAGCAGGCCAAATGCAGCCCACCACTCCCCAGTCTTCGGTGAGTTGTTGTTGATGCCTCGCTCGATAAAGTGGAAATCAAGGATGAGGTTGAATGAAGCAACGCCTAGAATGAACAATGTCACAAGGATCCCAAGTGGGCCGGAGGAATGGAGGAACGGCACACCAACCGTCGTGAAAATGGAGAGGACGAAGGAGATGACATACAGCGCGGCTATTGCCATCGTAAGGCTGATGATCGTCGCTTGGAAAGCGGGTGTTGCTTTGATGATTTTTGCCGACCATAGGAAATACATCACGCCGATGATGCAAACCGTGCCAAGACCTGCTTGGAGGATAATCCCAGAATAAGCACTTTCGTAGGCGAAAGAGAATCCACCGACGAACATCCCCTCGAACAGTGCATACATGATGGCACCTGGTGCCGGGTTTTTTGGGCGCGAAAAAATCATCACGAGAACAGTAATGAATCCGCCAATTCCACCGATCATGGTCAACAGCATCATCAGGCCAAAGTCGCCCGACATGCCTACTGAGACCGTCACAAGGGCTGTGAGAATTGTGATGCCGAACAGAACCCCGATCTTCTGCATGGTGCCCTCATAGGACATGGTTTCGTAGCCTGGAATGTTGCTCCAGAAATTGTTCGACAAAACTGGGTTGCTCGTTGAAGTGACTGCTCGCATGGGCGGAAGTGCCATGAGGTCCCTTGTCAATCTTGTGTTGAATCAGCGTGTGCCTTGACCTGTTCTTGGTAGTATTCAACCAACTGGTCCATCGACCAGCCTTGGTCGAGGTAACTGCGGACCATTGCTTCGTCCCATCCTGGTACGCGCTTTAGGTCGGCGGGTGTGATGGCCACTTCATCCGTCGCATCACCGCTTCCGGTTCCATCGAGGACTGGTGTTTGCCAGCTTTGGGAATCGATTGGTTCGGTGGTCAATGCATCATGGTGCGCAGCATCGAGTGTGATCAAATCCTTTGCGTTCTCAGCATCCTGTTCAATGCCACGAAGGACCAAGAATGCACCAACTGCAAGAGCAATACCAGCGAGCATA
>OCRI01000131.1_pt1 | contig 21702 bp, 21 predicted proteins | sample 1534641 | NCBI WGS metagenome assembly OCRI01 (sample SAMEA3275473, study PRJEB22092) | marine metagenome | reverse complement strand
ATCTGGTTCAATAATCACCATCCCATAATTAGTTATTAAGTAATAAACTTATTATACAAGAGACCTTATCTTCACCATATGTCACAAACAGACGATACAAACAATGAGCCCGAAATTAAAGAATCTGATTTCCCAATCGATTCTGGACAAGACCAATTTGAACCTCTTCAGTTAACTGTAGATGGCTACCCTGCAAAGGGTTTGATCACCGATTCAATCGGATGGTCGACTCGGATTGTTCTTCTCTTCGAACAACCCCATCCTGAATTCGGAAAGGAATTTATGACCAAGAAGTTTCTTATTGAACCAGCAGGATACCTGACGTATGGGTATGATCAGAAACCACTTCGATTGAAACGAATTTAATTCTGACAAGAGGGACAAAAATCGAGACGTCTCCCGCTCATTCGGGTATGTACAATCCTCGAGTTGCATTCGTGGCAGTCCAAACCATCACGGGTAAACACATGATGCCTTGCTTGTCGACGAGAAAGTCCATTTTCCCTAAGAAGTTCATAGAGTTCTTTAGCGACTGTAACGCCGCGCTGATCAAACGCTAATTGTGTAACCTCAATGGCTGAATGCGCAAGATTATGTTGTTCTGTTGTTGAGAGAGTGTTGAGTTTTCGAGAGGGAGATATTCGAGCAGAATGAAGTATTTCGCTTCGAAGATAATTTCCAACACCTGCTAAAAATCCTTGATCAAGAAGAAGATGAGAAAGTTGCCTTCTGCTAAATTTTGGGTTTTGTACTTGCTTTAGTACATCATCAAAATTAACATCTCTATCTGCAACATCTGGACCGAGTTTGGCAATGTAAGGGTGTCCTTCAATCTCCCAAGGCTCAATGAGTTGTATATCTGTAGCAGACCAAAGGCATGCTGTGTGGGTTTCATTTTGCAATTTGAGTCGTAATGAACGGTTCGTTTTCTTCGATTTTGTGGAATTCTTCTGAACTGTCCAACGACCATAGAGTTGGTTATGGCTGTACAGAACATCTTCACCAATATGGATTAGCATGGCCTTTGAACGAGCTTTCACTGAAAGTACTTGATTACCAAGAAATCGGTGCTCTTGACCTTGAATGGTTACATAGGGACATTCCACATGAGTAATGATCGAACCTTCGAGAGCATTTCTCAACCGCTGGGCAGCTCTGTGAATCTCTGGCCCCTCTGGCATGTTTCAAAACTATCAAACATGCGTTTAAACAGATGTTTCTCCTAAACAAAATATGCGAAGACGCTGGACTGAAGAAAAACGCCTTCAGCGACAACAAGCCGATTGGATTGTTGGATATCTTCGAAAGAACGGCCCCCTGACTACTCGTCAAATTATTGAGGCACTTCGTGACCATGAACGAAGTGTTGAATCTCATGTCATTACGAGGGCTTTGAGAAAATCTCAATTCATACATTTACAAAAAAGGATTGACATCGATGGCGAATCTCACTCGGTTTGGGAGTTTCGTGTTGATGCTCAGTAAACGTCTCGCAAGTATCGCTTTTGTTCACGCATCATTGTTTGCTCGATGAAATGTGTTGCATCCGCTTCAGACATGCCACCATGTTCGATTGCAATTTCAATAAGTGCTCTATGAACGTCTTTTGCCATGTAGGTTTTATCACCACAAATGTAGAAGTATGCTCCCTTTTCGAACCATTCCCACACTTCAGCACCGTGTTCTTTCAAGCGGTGTTGAACGTAGATTTTTTCTTCTTGATCTCGTGACCAAGCAGTGGTAAAGCGATACAAGTCACCGCTATCCATCCACCCTTCAATTTCATCCTTGTAGTAATACTCTGTCTTTTCAGATTGATCTCCAAAGAAAAGCCAATTTTTACCAGTTGCTTTGTCATGAACACGCTGTTCCATAAATGCACGGAACGGTGCGATTCCAGTTCCAGGCCCAACCATGATGATATCGGTATCTTTGTCTTCTGGGAGAATAAATGATTTTGTAGGAGACATGAAGACTCCTACTGGTGTTTCATTGACGACGACTTCATCAGCCATGTATTGTGTCGTTATGCCGCCACGTTGGCGATCGTGGTAATTGAATCGGACAATGCCGACGGTTAATTCGACAAATCCAGGATGGGCATCGTGAGAGGATGCAATTGAATACAAACGGGGCTTGAGACGATCGACCAATTCAAGGAATTCTTCTGGAGAATACTTCACACTGAATTCGCTCATAATGTCAACATAGTCACGTGTCCAGATATAGTTTTCAATCTCTTTTGCATCGGAAAGGATTGCTTTGACCTGAGAAGTAGGATCGTCTGAAGGCATACTTGTAGTGAGGCCAGGAGGTAAATCTCCTTCTTCCTCTGCGTTCCAATCAACTCCGTTTCGAGAACGCTTAACAATGCTCATGGAGATATTCATTCCCGAAGAAACAACCTTATTTGCTAGGGACTGAACGAATTTCTTGTTTGCTTGATGTACCTCAAAATCTTTCTTTAGAGCAGTGTAAAGGTCTTTTTCGCCTTTGTGGGTGGTGACAGTATGGTCTCTATCCCATCCTTGGATCTCAATTAGTTCCTCTACAATGTGGGGTGGGTTCTCTGGTAGGACGCCTAATGCATCCCCTACTTTGTAATCAAGCCCAGAGTCGCCGAGATCGAAAACGATATGGCGAGTCTCTTTCTTGGAACCCTTTCCGTTGAGTACATAGCATTCAGTGATTTTAGAATCGTATGGGTTTTTTGCGGACCAGTTACTCATGAACTCACCAATCGCTTCGCGACGTTTTTCCCAAATGTGGCACACTTATCATCATTCTCTTACGGCCATAGCCCTCATACATAGGATTCAAAGAGTTGATTCTCAGAGGATAAACCATGACCCACGAAGTAAGGTTGTTAGGAACAGGCAATGCCTTCCTGCCAAAACAACGACTTCATTCCTTCATGATTCTTGATGGAATACATATCGTCGACGCCCCTCCTACCGCTCTTGCTAGCCTGCGTATTGCTGGGATTTCACCTGCTGATATCGAGACTATTTTTATCACGCATCTTCACGGAGATCATGTCTTTGGATTACCATTTTTGCTCCTAGAAAGAAAATACATCTCAGACAGAGAGCGACTGAAGCCTCTTACTGTCGTAGGGGCAAAGGGTGTTAGAGAGCGTTTTCAAACACTTTGTCAACTGGCCTTTCCGGGAAGTTTAGATGATGCGCTTGATTCAATAGAATTCATTGAACGTGATCACGGAACAACAAACGACAACTGGAATTGGGAGCGCTTCGAAGTCCATCATGATGATGCAGTTGATCCTCACGGATACCGGTTTGAACATACGGATGGTGCTTCACTCGTTCACTCAGGAGACTCAGGTCCCTGTGAGAATCTAGAGAATGCAATTTCCCGTTCACAAATAGCTGTCGTAGAGATGGGCTTCCCGCAGTGGGTTCCATCCGACCATCATCACAAACCGAACGATATTCAATCTCTCGCTGAAAGAAACCCAGAAACTCAGTTACTGATTACTCACACATTCATTGATTCAGAAAAATCAAGTGGAGATCCAATTTTAACAAACGAGTTCCCTCTCCACCCTGGAAATGTCCATCATCTCGAAGATGGTGATGCATGGATTCACGAAAATTTGGCTTGGAATCCAGAAAATTGATTTGATATATTTTGTTCGTTTAAGTACCCCTACTGCGCCGTATATCATTTCCAAATAATTCTTTTTTTACAATCAAAATTGATTCCTTCAAACAATTCCTACGGACATCCTTATGAGGGGGGCTCGGACTCGGAGAAACTATCCCGGCGCATGTTCAACGAGCCGTCGCAAAGGGGTATATAATGGAGGAAAAATTGTGAAGGAAAACATCTTCGACACTTTGCTCTCCAAGCCAAGTTTATTTCTCAACAAAGAGATTCTTCATCACAGCCATCGCCCAACCATTATGCCTCATCGTGAGAAGGAAATTGAGCGTATTGCATTCAACCTTGTTGAAGCCTTGAACGGCCAGATTCCTTCGAACATGATTCTTTACGGAGTTACTGGCGCTGGGAAAACTGCCGTCACTCTCCACGTGACAAACCTCCTGAAAGAAAAAGGAGAACAGATGAGGAGAGATATTACTCCAGTCATGGTTAACTGTCGCCAAATTGACACACAATACAGAGTTCTTTCAAACATTGGAAATTCACTTCTCGAGGACCATGAAATCGATGAAATACCATTCACTGGATGGCCAACTGACCGTGTATTCAAGGAACTCATCAAGAGAATGGATGCACGAAAGGGCGTCTTTGTTATTGTATTGGACGAAATTGATCACCTTGTTCGAAAAGCAGGAGATGACCTTCTCTACAATCTTACAAATATCAATTCATTCCTCAAAGATTCGCGTGCATGTGTCATTGGGATTTCCAACGATTTGAAATTTACAGAATTCCTTGACCCACGCGTTCGCTCCCGACTTGGACAACAGGATTTACTCTTCGCTCCTTATGATGCTGAGCAACTCAAAGACATCCTTAGGAAGAGAGCAAGTGTTGCAATCGCTCCAGATGTAGTGTCAGAAGGTGTTATTGCACTCTGCTCAGCATTTGCAGCACAAGAACACGGAGATGCTCGATGCGCCTTGGATTTGTTGAGAGTTTCCACAGAAAAAGCAGAACAACTTGGCGATAAGATAGTTGAACAGCATCACGTTCGTATGGCTCAGCATCAGATTGAAGCTGATCAAATAGAACCTGTTATTGCTGCATTACCAACTCAACAAAAGTTGGTTCTCGCTTCAGTCCTCATCAACGAGAGAAATGGACTAAAGAACATACAAACTGGTCAATTGTACGATGTCTACGACCAGGCGTGTTCATATCTCAACATACCATCACTTACCCAAAGAAGAATTTCGGGGATAATTGCAAATTTGGACATGCTTGGATTAATCACTGCAAGGACAATCAGCCGAGGGCGATATGGTCGTTCTAAGGAAATTAATTCATGCATTCCACAGAACGTTGAAACTCAACAAATCCTGACCAATGCTGATGAGAATATGGCCACTGTCTTCAACAATCGCTATCGACAACAACGTCCGCTTTGATTCGTTGTGCTTATATGGATGAGGCAGGTGGCGGATTCATGAGCAGTGAAGAGAAGACAGAAGAAAAGGGTTTTTTGGAACTTATTTCAAATCCTTCAATGGGTCTTTCCAAGTGGTACATCGCTATTGGAGCATGGGGACTTGTCCTATCATTGCTCAATCTTATCGGTGAAATTCATCCAACATACCGAGTTTCATGGGGAGGCCTTCTCACCTTCGAACTACTTGCAGATGCATTTGGTGACAAAGACACTGCTGCAGCATTCGTCGCAGGCGATGCTGTTTTCATGATCGGATGCGGTGTCCTCGTTGCACTTGGCCTTAAATCGATCAATGAATCGAATGAAGGTGGCGTTGCAAGTTTCTTCCAATCCATGGTCATCAACGACACATGGCCTGCACTCGTTGGAGGCGAAGGTGGGATGATGCGTGCTATTGGAGCATGGTGTCTTCTTCTCGGATTCGGATTCTATATCGCATTCAGTGTAATGAATCAAACATGGATTGACCTCGGTGTATATTCGGTTTCAGTTACCCTTGTAGCCTTTGGTTTTGCCCTTGATTCTGCAAGTCGAGCGCCACCTGGCGACGACACAGTCATGTGATTGTTCAACTGAACAATCGCTTGTGACCATTTCGAGACAATAACGCATCAAAAGCGCCTAAGGCAAGTCCTTGCCAAAGTGCAATTGACCAACGTAGAATCAAAATTCTTACAGAGAGTGATAAGAACAAATGATTTCTCTTTCCATCTTTTTTCAGACTTCTTGTTATGACACCGAGCGGACCTCTCCAGAAGAGCAGTTCGATCAATGCCCCGAGCATCAGCCCACCAAAGGCGAGATTTGTCTGCCACATTGAGAGAATATCACCATCTAATGGCAATGCCATTAGGATTGGTAAAAACGATAACAACATCAACAGAACAATAGGTAAAATTGAGAATGCTATGCTCGCACTCCCAATGAAATCAAAGCCTGGCCCAGTCCTTTGCCATGCTGGAAAATGGCGAACAATTCGAACGTGAGCGCGTGCGTCTCTCCTGCGTTTGTGAAGAAAACGCCGTATACCAATTTCTGGAACGTGTGAAACCAAAGCATCCGGAGCATGAATAATTGTGCCTCCTTTTGAAAGAAGCCGAAGACTCAATTCCATATCTTCTGCATGATACCACGATGGATCGAAGCCTCCTACTTCGAGCAAAGCTTCACGGAGAAACATCGAGCAAGGTCCATTTGCAAGTGAAGTTTTTCGTGGCCTGTTACGGTATTTAGATGCGATTTCTAAGGCCCTGAATCGACTTACAACATCGTCGTGTGCTTGAAAGACTGTTCTTCCAGTTACAGCGGAAATGGATTCGTTATCAATTGGTTTAGAGGCGAGTAGCATCTGCTCTATCCAGTCTGGTTCAGGTCGAACATCGATATCAGTAATCGCAATCCATACCCCGATTGATTGCTCAACAGCCGCCATCCGTCCTGCAGATAAGCCTAGGGAGGCTTGATGAATTATGTGTATTGGAACTTCGCCGTCTGAATGCATCTCGTGCCATGTATCAAGTTTTGATTTTGTATCATCTGAAGATCCATCATTAACTGCTATTATTTCCAGAGGGCGATGGGTTTGTTGAAGAAGTGAATTAAGACAATCCTCAACCCAATGCTCACCGTCTCTGACACAAACAGTCACGCTTACTAACGGACTTTCTGACATCATTCAACCTCGAAAAGCACCAGTAAATTGCGACTTCGGTGTTTTGCTTCAATATCAAGAACACGCATTACAACGCCTTTCCGCGGTTGCCCGTACACAATAATCGTTCCAAGTGGAGCTGTTGCAAGAAGATACATTGGCGCTAGGTCTTCTTCTCCATCGACTTCGACTAAAACGGGCTCTTCCTGAATCAAAGACCACTGAATGACATCAAGAAGTTCTGGTGTGAGAATGCTTGGGGGATTCTTGACTGTCCTTCTAACTGAATACTGGTCTGGGTTTACTTTGTATTCATCAGCAAGTTCTGTTCGTTTTGTTTGGCCATCAATAAATGCAATATCTGGTTGTATTCCCATATCCATGAGGCCTTTTACAGTAACATCGCCAACTGCAATCAAGGCACCATGATTTGCTGGAAGTGATTCCAGCATCGCTGAAAGAGCAACTTCTGGCGCGTCTTCGGGACCCTCGAATAATTCACCCATTGGTGTTTTGAATTCATCATCCAATTCAGTAGGCATTCTCAGAGTCTTTCCATGTAGTGATGGTGGGATCCAAGGATGTCCTTCAGTATCCACAAGTCCGTTACGAATTCTGCTTGAAGAAAGAATCCCTCCAAGTTCGTCCATCATGTGAGGGGCTTCGATGATATGGAGTGAAGGCAATCCATTTTCCATACGTTCGTTGTTTATGTGATGGCATCGAGAAATTGTCTCTGCAGTTGCAACAATGCTATCCGCTTGTTGATGCTGTGGAGCTGGGCCATGTGGATGTTCCAACACAAACACTTCATGTCGTTTTGGTGCGTTCACTGAAAGCCATGAAAGGACGCCTTCCATTCGATCCTCAAGAGATTCAATCCATCCCCCTTTTGCTTGAGCCATAGCATCGTTCGTAACATGTACTTCAATGAAGTCTGCTTGACGCAGAGCAGTCTGAATCAATAATTGATGACCTGAATGGAAGCGGTCGAACGTCCCACCAATGAGGCATCGTCGATAGTGACGTTCCTCTTCCATGTTTGTTGGTGGAGCCATACGGCATTTGATGACATCGCTTGTTGAAAGGTAAAAAGTGAGAAATCAGCTGTGCCCCGACGCCTAACGGCCTTGTTCATAGTTTCCTCGAAGGCCTGACCCTCGGCATCAGGGCGTACTGTAGGGCCGGTTGGTTGTCTCGATATCATCCAGAAGTCCATCGAGGACCCATAGTCGGCCCGGGTTTCCGCTTTTGCACCGGAAGTCATTCCCCGAAGGGTCATTCCAGTCTTCGATAGCGGACCGTATCATTGGTATCAGAAATCATTGCAATTTTCACAGTAGCTCAGTCTGATGTTGCACGTACGGCAAACAACCCTCAAACCAAACCGATATGAAGCCATCGGTTTAGATTTCAATTCTGTTAAGCATCGCCCTTCCAATGAGCAATGCACTGACATCTGAATCTCCCAAGAAAAGTTCATCTGTTGAGAAAAGAGGCCATGTGCTTACATCTCGAGCGAGCCAACCCACAAGTGGATGGATTCTTCCTTGGTGGACTGGGCGTTCCGATTCAAGTGATTGAATCATATCATAAACGTCCATGAGGGCTGCCTTTCCTTCACCTTCTGGCACCATGAGGAGATTGATCATCAATTCCTGATCGGGAAGGAAGCCAGAATGCGATCTCCCTACACCTGGTAGGCCAACTTGTTCCCCATTCGGTCGAGCCAGAAGACTTGGCCAACTCAACGGATGGGTTGCAAGCCATTCACGACCACTTGAAGTCGATAATTGAAGACTCAACCAATCAAAAGCCCATGCAGACCACCATTGAGATGGTAGAACATTCATGCATGAACGAATAAGATCTAACGAGAGAGGAGTATCATCTCTCATTCGAATAACTGCGTTAGACCACGCCCACAAGACCGAACCTCTCGGATGGACTTGACCTGCTTTGAGGTATTGTTCAAACAACAAGTTCCGCTCATCAGATAATTCAAGAGAAGGAGGGAATAAAACCATCAAAACATCTTCTGATCGATAAGGAGCGTCCAACCAAATTGAAGATGCCTTACTGAGAAGGGAACCCATTTCTTCATCAAAATACGGACTTGTAGTAATTATTGTATGTGCAGCAATCGAACCAGATAACGGATCATCGAGCATCTTAGCAACATCAAGAAGCAATGAATTCTCATTTGACAAACGCATCATGAGGACAGAAAACGCCCGTTGCTTCCATTCAGAAGATGTTTTCGCCATACCGTTAATCAACGACTTGATGTCCATCGAATGAGGGTCAAGAAGGTCAACCCATCCTTGAGCCAGTATTGTATGGAGGCGTTGCCAACGAGAGTTACGTTCAGACATTGGGCTTGCAATCCATGAGGCCAATGGGTTTGTTCGTTCTATTGAATTTGAAAATGTTGAGTCTCCGTTTGGATACATCCTCATGGCTTTTCGCACGAGTGCGATGTACTGGGGTTCTTCCTGTGAAGTATCAGTAAGGGTCTGTTCATTCATACCACCTGAACTATGCCAATCGAGAAGTTCAGCAGCATCATTGGGAAGCATTTGCCGACTCGTCTCAGGTTCAGTACGTACATTTGAACGGTCTAATTGGATGTTTAACTCCAAAAGATTGTGCAAACGATAGGAGACAACGGCGAGTTGAGGAGTCCCCTGCAATGTTGAGGTTTTGCTTGAGAGATTGAGAGGTTCACCTCTCGAAGTGATAAGCGCTCGACATCGACCAGAAGCGAGTAAGCGATCGAGTAAATGCTGTTCATTGGCTCCCGCCCATGGCCATTCAACAATACAATCGAGTGTTGTTGATTCTAAAAGCCACTCAATAATGCAGGCTGCTCCATTCTGAGATACGCCCTCGAGAAGAATGACATCAACAGCCTTCGTATGTTCCGACCAACTTCGATCACCAAAGTCCGCAAGAAGAGAACGGCGAAGGTGAAGGTTCGGTTGCTGGCCTCTCCCAGAGAGCAGCCATCGCTTCAATGAACGAATGCGAGCATTGCGTTTTACATTGGAGAGTCGAGGATGCCTCCGCCTCATCCACGTACTAACCAAGTCGACTGGAAGTGAACGGTCTTGTGCATAAGCGATTGATTCAGTCATTAATTGTGCCCGATCACCAAGTGAAGAGACCAGAAGATTACGATCGACTGCAGATGGTAAATGGGCATAGAGACCTCGTTCTGGAGAGACCTGATAGGAGGTCCCTTGCACGGATCCAATACTATGCTCTCCAAGATGGAGTTGTGATGGGCCTGTTTCGGAACGTATATTCAGTTCTATCCAAGCACCATCAGGTACGTTCCATGCTTCAAATTGTTCAAGCAAGCGGAGACGAACAACACCTACGCTTTCCTTGCGGGTTACCCATGCAGTGAGCGTACCTTCCTGGAGTTCAGGAGGAGAAGTTGTCGATTCAAAATGTTCTAAGTCAAACCAATGTATCTTTTCTCCACGTTGGACTGCCCAAAGGCCCCCTTCTTTTCCGATGGAAACATTTTCCATATTGGATTTCAATAATTCCGTTCGTTTAGGTAATTGGAAGAGTCTCGATTCAGGTGTTTGCAATATTCCCAGAACAATACTTGTACCATCACTCGATAGAACGACAGCATTCTTTTCAGAAGGAATTTGGCGGGTATATTTTTTTAATCTTCCAACGAGATCCATCAGGAGACGTTGGGCTCCATCCTCTGTCAAGCGATGTACTGCGCCTCGGATGGAGGCACCATCATCTCGCTGTACCGCTCCGGCTTCTCGAAGATTACGCATGGCTAGAGAAGCGTGAGGCATTGCAATTCCTAGAGATGTTGAAGCTTGACTCACCGTCCCTCCGCCATCGAGGAGCCAGTCTAGAATGCGCCTCTGATAGCGGCTTCTGATGGTCGAGGATGGCACAACAGGTCACCTTTGCCCTTGCTAAACAGCAATGATTCTTAGAGATTACTATAAGAGAAACTAATTACTTACATTTAGTTACCAATTTCCACTGCAAACGTGAGAAATCACTTACTGTAGGCTGCATTCCGTGTAAAAAATACACCTCACCCAGTCATGAACGGTAACAAACTCTTGCATTGATGGAGGAACGGTTATATGAGTGGCCTCGCTCCTTCGTTACAGCGACATCGCCCAATAGCGATTAGCGAAATCATAGGAGGACACAACAATGAAAACTGTACGTATACGAGAAAAAATCAAGAAATTTTTAGGAGACCGCCCGCGCAACACCGCTGAGATCCTAGAGCACATCAACAGCACCATGCGTCATGGCACAACAAGCCAACAACTTGGTAACGTTCTCTCAAAGGACAAAGACATCGTAAAGGTCGGTTACATCAAGCGATCAGGCATTCTCTCCGGCGGATACGACATCTGCGAATGGGCAACAAGAATTTGGGTCCAAGACCACTGCCCTGGATGGTCGGAAGGCACTCCAATCATTATCGACCAACAAGGTAACATCACCATGGGCGATAGTCTAACCAAGAAGTGAAATCCTATTCACTCTGACTGATTCCTCTTAGAAATGAGTGGGTATTTACAATCAATAAGCGTAAGCTACGCTTGTTGTAGATTACAAAAAATAACATATTGTTGTTCAATCCAAATGTTGGATCTAAATTCTTCAAGCATTGTTGAAGATATCTAATGCATCATCAACCGAAGCGCCTTGACTGATGATAGCATGGCATGCAGCAGTCATTCGGACCGCTTCTTCTGTCGACTTTTGGTGAATATTTCGACCTGTTGCCGCTCCACGGCAACCGCTGACGTTAATTTGATCCCACAAGCGTTGCAAGAATTCCTGAGGAGGCAATGTTCCGCCTCCAGAGCAAATGATACCGCATCGACCAGCAGATTCAACTGCAATCTTCAGAGATTCTGGTTGAGTCATGCCTTCCCATGCACGAGGATAGTTGACCTTTGCAAAGTCAGCGCCAATACATGCTGCAACACCTGCTGCACCGGAAATTAGTTGTGGATCTTTTTCATCTGTTACTGCCTTTCCACGAGGATACATCCAAACAACTGCAATCATACCTTCTTCATGCGCTTGTCGAATGAATTGAGCTGCTTCTGTTAACATTTCATGCTCATATTCGCTTCCAATGTAGATCGTATAACCGATTCCAACGACATTGATTCCATTTGAAACAAGCGACATAACGTCATCCATGTCCCACATTGCAAGACTAATAGGATCGCGTTGGTCGGTCTTAACCAAATGAGATTTCGAATTAAGTTTTACCAGATATGGAACGTCTGGATGATCTTGAGCGTAAAGTGAAATCAATCCACCTTGTGCTGCAAGAACTCCAACGGTTCCTTCTCCATGAGCACGTGCTCCTATTTCGAAAAGATGACCTGGGTCGTTCGATGAAAGTGGAATCTTAACGCCACCATCGTAGAAGTCATCATTCAAATGTTCGATTTTCTGATCACAAGCAAAGAGGTTCATTGCACCAGTGCCACATGTAGCTGCCATCAAGTTATCAAGATAGGTTTCAACTAAATCGTCAGGGACATCTCCCGGAACGTTATGATCTGCCATTTTAATCACCCAGTTTCATTGGCCAGTGAAGTTAGCGACACGCTTCTCGACGTATGCTGCGATTCCTTCCTTAGCGTCAGTTGAATTGAACAGAGATGCTTGAAGTTCTCTCTCAAGAGCAAGATGGTATTCGAATGGGATTTCAGGACCAGTTTGGCATGAACGCTTGATGTTTCCAACAGCCTTCGTTGCCTTGTTCGGTAGAGTGAATTGGCTGCACCAGTCAAGAACGTCTTGACGGAAATCAGCAGCATCGCCTTCCCAGATGTGGTTGATGAGGTTGTGTGAATGAGCATCCTCAAAGGACATTAATTCGCCAGTAACCATCATCTCGAGAGCCTTGGCCTTACCGATCAAACGAGTCAATCGAGCAGTACCACCAGTACCTGCAAGAACACCGAGGTTGATTTCAGGAAGTCCTACTTTACCAGAGTTCTTTCGAGCGATACGAATGTCTGCAGCCATAGCGATTTCAAGACCTCCACCGACAGCGTGTCCATTGATTGCACAAACAACGAGTTTGGATGTTTGCTCAAATCGTGAAAGTGTTTCATTGGCGTGAAGACAGAAGTTGTACTTGAATCCTGGAGTAACACTGTTTAGCATCTGAATGGATGCTCCAGCAGAGAAGAACGAACTACCATTTCCAGTCAAAACGATGACTGAAACATCATCATCAAAACGTGCCTTGATGACTGCTGTATCAATATCGCACATCATACCGTGCGTGTACGTGTTCGGAGAACGGTCGTTTGTTTCAGCCAGAGGCGCACCTGATGCGTCACTCGCTAATTCGATGATTGCAATACCATCAACGGCTGCATAGTTCACAAGTTTGTTCGGCATGGCTTCGAAGTTGAGTTCGCTCATGTCCGTTCCAAATCGAACCGCATTATGAACGAATCGCCCCAGTCATTCGCTCGAAATACTTCCTTCATCCGAATCATTAGCGAAGGATGTCTTACCACCTGAACGCCGGATTTCAGTCCACTGCGTGCCAATAGCAGATGCTTCTTCGGAAGGCTCCCACCGATCACGAGCCTTGGCTTTTCGAAATGGCATTCTTCGAACACCTCTACCCATTGATTTCGGATCTTTTCGCAGCATGAATGGTGTAACAAGATGGTAGAGGAGTGACTTATACCAGCGTGGACGGAACAAAGCTCCAACCCACACAAGACCATCTCCACGCTTTGATTGACTTTTCATCCAATTCTTACACATACGCTTGAACGTACGATCCCCGACTCGATTCATAAGCCAACGATTTGCAACACTGGTCCGAACATAAGGGAGAAGTTGTTTTCGAACCTCGGTCTCATAATCGCATTCTCCAAGTATGTCACGAGCAGCAAGAACACCAGACCAAACAGCCATTCGCATTCCAAAGCCCCACATGAAGTCTTGAAGTCCTCCCGATTCACCAATGTAATAACGACCATCTTGCTTGTAACGTTGATTTATGGTGAAGTCACCTTTACCTCCAACTCGCTTAATCGGTTTCCGATTAAGGCCAGGATAGTGCTTATCGTACCAAGCGATTGTTTCATTGAGGAAGCGCTCACTCTTCGATTGCTTCCTCCACAAACATGTACAGATTAATCCAACTCCATCGACGATAATAAGATATGAATAAGCCCCAGGTGCTAATTTATCGTTTAACTGAAAGGCGATATGATTTGGATGATCTGTTTCAAAGATTTCTCCATAAGCAACTGCGGAAGTTCCTTTCGGACCACATGCGATAATCGTACAATCTTCTTCCTTGACTCTTGATTTGTAGTGGATTTGTGCACCTGCAGCAAGTGCTTGCTGCTTCATCCCTTGGTCGATAGCATGGTCTGAAGTACCTCGCTCAACGATTCGATAAGCCACCTTGTCGCTTTTCGGCTGGGTTATTTCATCATCGGGATGAATCAGATCAACGACATGGAATTCAGTCGTTCGGAATGTAGAGGCATCAAAGCCCCATTCTGCGAGTTGATCGAAGAAATCAACGTCCATTGACCAGTTTTCTAATGCCTGAAAATCACCATCAAAGCGAGCACCTGAATCAGCCCTAATATCGTGGACATGAACTTCTTTTCCTGCCTTTGCAAGGATGGTAGCAGCAGCAAGTCCAGAGAGTCCAGCCCCCATAATATGGACAGGTTCGGAACCCCCTGCTGTTGCGTCCATGGTACGACAACGAGCCGTTAGCCTTGAATCATGCGCTCTACTCGCATCGTCATGAGGCGCAAGATTCACATCGAAGAAGCGCTTGATACACTCGATCCAGATGCGTTAAGAACTCAACTGGAAACTGATGGCTGCGGCGCAATTGTATCGTTTTTAGGAATCACTCGTGGCACGGAAGGAGATGCTGATGTCTATGCATTGGAATTCGATGCATGGCAAGAGCATCTTGGCGAAGTCCTCCATGCGTTAGCAACTCAAGCATGTGATCGCTTCGGGACAACCTCAGTAGCGATGGCGCATCGAACAGGCAGCGTTGGACCAGGTGAGTCAATTGTGAGCATCCATGTAGCAAGCCCTCACAGAAAGGAAGCCTTCCAAGCATGCGAATGGCTCATCGATGAACTCAAGAAGCAGGCGCCTCTATGGAAGCGTGAAGTGACTTCTAAAGGGTCGAATTGGAAAGCAGGATTAGGATGAATATGTCAAAAGAAATTCAAGGAATTGTCGAAATTGGAAACAAACCAATCGTCGAAAGAAAGGCTACTGCTACAGGATTACTCAACCTGCAAGAAGGTTCTAAGAAAGCCATTGTCGATAAAATGGTCAAGAAAGGAGATGTTCTCGAAGCATCGACGATTGCTGCAATTCAAGCGGTTAAGGACACACCTCGCATTATTCCTCATTGCCATCCCATCCCTTTGGAAGGATGCAAAGTTGATTGGGCTTGGGAAGGAACATCACTTCGATGTACAGTACATGTTTCTGCCCACTACAAAACCGGTATCGAAATGGAAGCTCTTACAGGTGTAAGTGCAGGACTGCTCTGTGTTCTGGATATGATTAAATCACTCGAGAAAGATGAACATGGACAATATCCTCATGCATCGATCAGTGACATACGAGTGTTAGAGAAAATCAAACGCTGAACGGCGATTAGACCATCTGCTTCAAATCTTGAAGATGCCCTAGTATCATAGGTCGCACTTAAACGAAAGGTGCTCGCGCCTTAGACTGCTGGGGCACCCCTGGCGGTGTAGAGTTATGGAAGAAACCCCCCTGTTTGAGACATTTGACCTAAATGCGAATCTTCATGATCGCTTAGATGCTATTGGCTACAAGAACGCAACGCCCGTTCAAGCCATGGCCATCCCTCCTGCTATCGAAGGACATGATGTCCTCGCTACTGCAAGGACTGGTACTGGAAAAACCGCAGCGTTTGTCCTGCCAATCCTTCAAACAGGACGGCCAGGAGTCATCATTTGCCCTACTCGTGAACTTGCGCTTCAAGTTGTAACGGAAGTCGAACGATTAAGCGGTATTGAAGACAGAGCGATTCCACTGATTGGTGGAGCAGCAATGAAGAAACAAATTCAACAATTACAAGACCTCCCTGATGCAATACTTGTTGCTACTCCTGGTCGTATTTGCGACCATATTGACCGTGGAAACATCAATCTGTATGACAGAGACATTCTTGTCCTTGATGAGGCTGATGAAATGCTGAGCATGGGATTCTCCGATGATTTGGACTACATCGTTGAGAGAATGCATCCGGAACACCAAACACTTCTGTTCTCCGCAACAATGCCAAAACAAATTCGTAAACTTGCAGGTAAGATCCTTAAGAATCCAATTACAATTAAAGCATCAGGCGAGAAAGATAGACCTCCATCATTGGTCGATCAGTACCTTATGATTTGCAAAATGAGTAATCGTATTCAAGCCATGGAACGACTTCTTCTTGCATGGAAACCAGAAGCGACCATGATTTTCTGCAAAACGCGTAATCGTGTTGAAATCGTTGCAGATGCCCTTCGACCAGAAGGAGCTGAAGCGATTCACGGTGGTATGTCCCAAGCAGAACGTACCCGAGTAATGGGTAGATTCCGTGAAGGTCGTACAAACCTACTCGTAGCAACTGACGTTGCGTCTAGAGGAATTGACGTAGACCGTGTCGACCTCATTATTCAAGACGACTTACCCAGCGATGATGACACATACATCCACCGTGTTGGACGTACTGGCCGTGCAGGACGTACTGGCCGAAGCGTACTCATGATTGGAAACAGAGCCACACGCCACGTTTCACGAATGGAGAAAAAGGTTGGTAATCTTACCAAAATGGATGTTCCATCTCAAGGCGATATCGATGCCCTTCGATTGGTTCGAATGCTTGACGAGTTAGCAGAAGTTGAACCTGCTGACAATGCTCGTGAAGTTCTTGACGAAGCTATCGAGCGTGGACTCGCACCTGAAGACATTGCAATGAAGGCAATGACCCTCTTACTCGGTTCAAAATCTCCAGGTTCAGAAAAAGCACCTGTAGAAATGAACACACGTGATAACGGTCCTAAGGCAGCTCTTGTTCTCGGACTTGGTGGCATGGATGGAATCTCTGCTGGCGCAGTCGCAGGTATGCTGTACAAGGTTGGAAATCTACCAGACAATTGTGTTGGTCGAATCGAAATGCTTGACAAGATTACAGCCGTTGAACTTCCAGAATCCATAATCGACCAATTGGTTACGGATCTTCAAGAAGAAAAAGTTGGACGCAGATTCGTTCGACCACGTAAGAGTGACGACTGGACTTTCGCTCCAGAAGGATCTCATCCAAGCCAACGCCGTGGTGGATTCAACCGTGGCGGAGACCGTGGAAGAGGCGGCGGCGACAGAGGTGGCCGTGGCGGAGACCGTGGAAGAGGCGGCGGCGACAGAGGTGGCCGTGGCGGAGACCGTGGAAGAGGCGGCGGCGACAGAGGTGGCCGTGGCGGAGACCGTGGACGAGGTGGATTCGGACAACGTCGCCAAGGCGGCGGTGGCGGCTCTCGTCGATACTGAAGACGACTCCAAGTGAAAAGGCTATGTTCGACCTAGCGTTCGCCGTAGCATGAGCAGTACTGCTGACTTAACCAAACACTTCCTCGAAGCAGTTGATCAGGCAGCCATTGCAAGTTCTGCATGGCGTGGTAAAGGCGATAAAAATGCTGCAGATGATGCTGCAGTAGAAGCCATGCGCCGTACCTTTGACAACGTTCCATTCGATGGTAGAGTTGCTATCGGAGAAGGTGAGCGAGATGAAGCACCTATGCTCTTCATCGGTGAAGAACTTGGAAGCATGGTCGGTGTACAAGGCGTACCTTGTATCGACATTGCAGTCGATCCTCTTGAATGCACGAATAACTGTGCAGACGATTTACCAAACTCAATTGCAGTACTTGCAGCTGCTCCTCGTGGAACACTCTTACACGCTCCTGATTGTTATATGGACAAAATTGCAGCAGGTCCTTTGCTTGCAGGTCATGTTTCGCTCGAAGGAACACCAACCTACAATCTTGAACAAGCAGCTCACGTTCTTGACAAACCGATCAGTGAAGTTCGAGTCGTCGCTCTTGATAGGGAACGACATGCAGATTTATTCAAAGAAATTCGTGCATCTGGCGCACAGTTAGAACTCCTCGGTGACGGCGATGTTTCAGGCGCAATATGGGCTGCAAAGGAAGACGGTCCGTTCGACCTATTGATGGGAATCGGCGCTGCTCCAGAAGGTGTCATTTCAGCAACTGCTCTACGTGGCCTTGGTGGCGTCTTTGAAGGACGACTCGTGTTCCGATCACCAGAAGAAGAGGCAAGAGCAGGTGAAATGGTCGGAGATGATTTGACCCGACTATGGCAAGCACATGATCTGTGCAAGTCCGAAGATGCTATCTTCGCAGCATCAGGTGTTTGTGATGGATACTTGCCTGCTGCTGAAATTGGAAGCGATTACACCATTGCTCACAGTGAAATTATCGATGTTCAAGCGAAGACTGTCGAACAGATTTCAACCCGAAGACCTTTGTGATGTTATGACCCAACGAGTACGGATACAAATCAGATTGCCAGAAGGGCATTGGTCTGGTGACGTATCTCGTTCTCTACCATCGATTGTACTCAGGATAGAAGAAACAATGTCCTTAGGCAAAGGTCGAGGTACAGCAACGCTTTCAGCGAACGAAGATGTTGAAATGGCATTGGAAGCACATCATGGAATCGATGAAGTTCGATCCTTAGGAAATCAACGCTTTTCAGTTGATATCGCAAGCGGCGGTGGTGGATTTATTCGTCCTGTTCTCGATGTTGGCGTCGTACCGAGATCTCCATTCGAAGTTCATGATGGATGGGTCGATTGGACCTTCGTATGCACTCCTGAACAAGCACGAGACCTGCTTGCTGCTCTCTCAAAAGAAAACATCCCATACAGGCTTACATCCACACGCAACAGTGGAACAACGCTTCTCACATCCCGTCAACGGCAAATTTTTGATGCTGCTGTACGAGAAGGATACTATGATGTTCCTCGACGGACATCTCTGAGTAAACTCGCTACTGCCCTGGATATGGCTAAATCAACACTTTCTGCTATGTTACAACGAATCGAGAGCAGAGTCATGCACGATATGGCTGAAGAAATACGACGTAAATCTCCTTAAGCGAACATATTCGTGCGAACATGTTCGCAATGTATTCAAGGTACACCCACCCGTGTGGTTAACATGGACAACCTACCGAAGACCTGGGACGACTGGATAGCAAACTTTAGCGAATGGCAAGACCGAGTCGGTTTTGATCGTGAATGGCTCGGTGATTTTGACCTTTCAATTCAATTTGATTGGGACAGAGCCGGTGACCTCATCGAATTCGGAGATTACGAAGGACGAAAGAAGTGGGAACGTTCACTTCAAGTTCCTCACCAAAGCATGCGTGATGCTCTTGTTGCAATGATTACAGTTCAAGGCGATACAGAATTCGCATCCGTAGAACAACAACGCCACCTACTTGCAAGCGCACCTACTGATTACGACCGCTATGCAGCAGCTCGTATCATGGCTGAAGAACAACGTCACGGATGGCAAATGGCTTATCTCTTGATGACCTACTTCGGACAGCAAGGACGACGTGAGGCTCAAAAGTTGCTTGAGCGTAATGCACAAGATGGAGACAGACTCCTCGGTGCATTCAATCGCCCAATGCCACACTGGTTGGATTTCTTCAACTACACAATGTTCGTTGACCGTGATGGAAAGTTCCAACTCGGTATGCTCTCAACCTCAGCATTCAAGCCTCTTGCAGCAAGCATGGGTCCAATGCTCAAGGAAGAATCATTCCACCTAGGAACAGGATCGAACGGACTACGCCGTGTCATCAAGGCTGGAGTCATCCCTCAAGATATGCTTCAGAGATACATGAACAAGTGGGTATCTACTGCACACGATCTGTTTGGTGTAGACTCATCTTCCTCTGCTCACTGGGCATACGTCTGGGGAGTAAAAGGACGATGGGACGAGCGAAAGAAACTCGACGCTGGCATCGATGTGGACAAGGAAGTGCTCAACCAAGAAGCTCGTGGACACTATCACGATGAAATCGTGAAAGAAGTCGACAAACTCAATGGTTACCAAGAAGAAGGTGCAACTCCATTCTATGTTGCACACGAGAACTTCAACCGAGATATTGGAGATTGTGGCGGACAGCGATACACCGTTGAAGGAACAAAGTTCGAAGGCAATGACGCTGAATGGGACGAATACATTCGAAACATTCTGCCAACTGCTGAAGACGAAGAAGCCCTCCTCGGCTACTTCGAGATGGATTGGATTGCAAACAAGCCATTGTCTGCACGCCAACTCGAATCTGGCATCGGCGCTAGTGCTTGAAGGCGATTATCATGATCCCTGTCGAATTATTCGGCATTCATGTAGAGACGTGTGAGCGCTTTTACGATGAACTGCCAGGACTTGTTTCCGATGCTTTCGAAGACAAAGCGTATGTTGATTCTCTATTCCAAGTAGAATCTGAACGCTCATTAGAACATCTCAACATCGCAGATGCTTGGGCAAACAACACGCCTCTTATCTGGAATGAAGATCTTGAGAATGAAGTGATGATGGCCCTACGTACAATCCATTATCCAAAGGTAAATCTCCTTGAACATATCCTTTCACTGGATAATGTCGACACCGTTCGATTGTCTCAATGGATGCATTTCTCGACCAATGTCTATCCAATCTATTCCGAAAAAGCATGTGAAACACTCACACGCATGGGTGTCCCTACTCCGTTTAATCGAAACGATATTGCATCATACGGTCTATACGTTCAACGCTTAGAAGGACTCAAACAGTATTCCCCCGCCCACGGTCTACCGGAGATCGGGCTTCCACGAGCTCGAATCCTCCAGTTAGGCTTGGAGCGATTTGAATGAACCATCTCTGGTTACACGTTCGATTACTTATTGTTGCCTTGATTTGGGGTCTTAGTTGGACTGCAGGACGCTTGGTTGCGACTGATTTTCCTCCAGTTACTGCTGCATGGATTCGCTACGTTATCGCCATTGGATTGTTTCTGCTTTGGTTAAAATCAACAGGAAACATGCGAATCCCAACCAAACAAGAATGGAAACGATTAGCCTACATCGGATTCTTTTCGACATTTTTGTATCAAGTCTTCTTCATGTTTGGAATGAAGTATACTGCAGCAGGTGATGCTTCTCTCATGATCACCTTCAACCCAATCATCACCGCCCTCTTAGCGATTCCATTCCTTGGCGAGAAAATGACGAAACGACTCGCTTCTGGACTCATCATCGCCTTATCTGGAGTTATCATCATTTTCATCTACTCTCCAAATGTCGATATTCCAGCAACAACAAGAATGCTCGGAGATGCTCTCATCATCCTAGCAGCACTCTCCTGGGCTTCATCAACCATCTTCATGAAGAAGGCTATGACAACAACAACATCTGATTCAACTGAACCTCTTACACCGTTACAACTCACAGTATGGGCATCTGTTGTAGGATTCTTCATCCTCACACCATGGTCTGCATACGAACTCATCGATTCAGGTATGCCTGAATTCAACCAAGACATTGTTCTCAGTATCCTTTTCTTAGCAGTCTTTTCAACAGTCATCTCATACGTTTGGTTTGCAGAAGGCATCCAAACAATTGGAGCGAACAGAGCAGCATTGTACGTCTATCTTGTTCCACCATTTGGGATCCTCTCAGGTTGGTGGCTTCTCGATGAACAACTTGGACTCTCACTCATTGCTGCATTTGTACTCATTGTCGGCGGTGTCGCCATCGCCCAGAGCGAGAAGCATGATGAATCTGAACCATCTGGCATCA
>OCRI01000125.1_pt1 | contig 22864 bp, 26 predicted proteins | sample 1534641 | NCBI WGS metagenome assembly OCRI01 (sample SAMEA3275473, study PRJEB22092) | marine metagenome | reverse complement strand
ATTCCGTCCCACGACATCCTACCTATGAAGTTCACTCAAGAAGCATCCACCGTGCTTCGGCCAATCGTACCAGCATTCCTTGGACCTCAGCTTGCTCAAGAACCTCATTTGCATCCAAATTGGAATGATTTTTGTTCAATGTATGTTGGACTGACGCCACAGTGATGATGCCTTCATCGTTTTTCGAATCCTGAACCCAAGCACCCATCGTTCTGGAGGGAACTTCGTCATTGAAATCCGAAATTGGATCTTTGTCATTCATCTTCTTGCGGAGCATGTCACGCAATTCTGGAGGCGTGTTCTGTAACGCCACTTCAATCCTCAAAGCTTCAGCAGAGCGCACGGTTTTGACAACAACACCGTGTTCACCCAACCGTTGACCGCAGTGCGGGCATGTGGCAGAAACGCCACGCCGACCGTGGCATGTCGAACATGCAGGGCAACGAATGACATTGAAGCCAGCGTTGCTCATGCCCCTCGTTCAGGTCGAGGGTCTTTCAAGACTTCTTCACAGAGAGAAATCTGTGTTTTGCTTTCGAGAACCGGGACGAAGCGCTGGTGCGGCTGGGGCTTTGATATCAACTCGCTTAGGTGGAGTGGGGATGTCTGCTGCCTTTCGCGTTAAGCCGCCACGGACCTTTCCGGTGCCAGTGTTGGCGCCAAGTGAAAGAGAGTTTGGCAGAATGAGCGCAGCCATTGCCACACCGTGATGATCGTTCGCTGCAGTGACTTCATCCACAGCCACATCAAACGATTTGACTTCTAAATCACGGCTGGCCAACCGGCGTTGCAAGTTTCTTCGAAGCAACAAAGAGGTCTCCTCATAATCTAATTCAGTTGAAATCGTGGCCACAACCGCACACGCATCGCCTTCAGGCGTTTCACATGCAGCCCAAGCTACACCGGCACAGGCAGTCGAACCGTTCCAAGCATATGCCGTCGCAAGATGGCATTCGACGAGTGAGCCCATTGGAAGCGGCTGCGGCGCAGTGGCCCCAAATCCAAGTGGAAGCATGGCGCCCTTCACCTCGATGAGGCGTGCATCTCCCAGGCCAAGTTCAACCAGGCCTTGGTCATAAGCATCTTCTGCATTTTCGCCCCAAGGAGCAACCGCAGTCATCAGCCATCCTGGGCAGGCTATCGAACTCGAACGGGCACCATCATTTCCATACATGATGTCAAGACAGACGCAACGGGTTCATGAACACCTTGGTTGTGCCATGTGCATGGCGATGAATTCCCGGGCGGTGTTGGCATTTGCCGCCTTCGTGGTTGTTCTTGCCGCAGCCATCCTCAATGTGTTGCAAGGAGCAACAAGCCTCACGCTTGTGGTTATTGCAAGCAGCATCGTGCTCCTCATTTTGGTCTGGTTTTTGTTCGATGGAGAGAAAGAATCTGTCGCCGCTGGCTCCACTGCCATCAAGACCTCACAATCTATAGGAGCAATTACTGTGGGCATGGAAGGAGAAAATCCACCCGTGAATGAACTGCCAGACCCGCTCGACGCTGGCTTTGATGTTCCGTTGCTGTGATCACAGCAGACGAATCGTTTCCAAGTTCTTTGGAGCGTACGTTCTGCACTTGTACCGTTCACGGAGGGTGTGCCCAAGTTCGTTGCACTTGTGGTAATCGCCGTGATGGCAAATGATGTTTTTCGGCTTTGGCGACAATTGGTCGACGAAGTCAAGCAATTGGCGACGGTCCGAGTGGCCGGAGAATCCGTCGATGGTCACCATTTCGCAACCAATCTTGACGATCTCAGTCTTGCCGTTGATGACCATAGGCACCTCACCGAATCCTTTCTGGAGACGGCGACCAAGTGTTCCTTCTGCTTGGTATCCAACAAAGCAGAGTGAGTTCCGATCTTCATGCGCCCAGTGTCGGAAGTATTCCATTACAGGGCCACCGTTGAGCATACCAGAGGTTGCCAACACAATGCATGGTGAGTTATCCATGATGATGCTTTCACGAAGTTCACGCCCCTTGACAGGTCGGAACCATTCGCTGGTGAATGGATTCTCGCCATCATCCTTGAGCAAGGATTTGCGCAAGCTGCTGGTGAGGTAATCTGGGTGCGAAGCGTGAATCGCTGTTGCTTCCTGAATCATACCGTCCAACCACACTGGCACCGGCTTGACTTGCCCAGAACGGAACAATTCGTCAATGGCGATCATCACTTCTTGGCTTCGACCAACTGCGAACACGGGGCAGATGAGTTTTCCACCGCGGGAAATGGTCCTCGAAACGATGTCTTGCAGTTCTTGATTGGCTTCTTGGCGAGAGGGCTGGTAATCGCCTGAGGCGCCATAGGTGGATTCGATGACGAGTGTCTCGACGCGAGGGAACCGAGTGTTGGCTGCATCAAAGAGCCAAGATTTCTCGTACTTTTGGTCGCCACTGAACACGATGTTGTGCTTTCCATCCCCAATGTGGAGGTGGACTGCGGAGGAGCCAAGAATGTGTCCTGCGTTGGAGAAGGTCAACTTGACATCGGGTGCAATGTCAGTGGTTTCGCCCCAGTCCACATCGACGACGTGCTTCATGCAGGTGCGGATGTCTTCCATGTCGTAGGGTGCTCGCTTGCCTTCCGAACCGCCGACTTTCAGGTAGTCAGTTTGCAACAAGAGCATCAAGTCACGGGTCGGTGGGGTGCAGTAAACAGGGCCACGGTAGCCGTACTTGAACAAAACCGGAAGCATGCCCGCATGGTCAAGGTGCGAGTGGGTGAGCACAACAGCATCCAACTTTTCGAGAGGCAACGCTTCAGGGGCGGTGAAGTAAGGCATTGGATCGGTGTCGGAGGCAATGTTCACGCCGACATCGATCATGATTCGTGATTCGTTGGTGGTGACGAAGTGGCACGCACGCCCGACTTCTCTGTAAGAGCCGAGTGCGGTCACCCGTGCCCAAGCCGAGCCCGGTCGTTGAGGCCTGTGGATGTTCAAACCGAAGTCCTTGAGCAACTTCCGGCGCTCAGGTGCGTTTGCTTGACGGTAGCCACGAATGTCATGGACCGTCTTCGAGATGATTGGTGATGTTCGCTCAACCTTGACGAGCCAACCCGTTTGGTCACGAATGGCGTTTAAGTTCGCACCACGCCGACCGACTGCTTCACCAGGGTTTTGACATTGGATGATGATTTCACGGTAGCATGAATCAAAGTAGATGTTGGTGATTTCTGCTGCCTCAGGAACGATCTCGTTGATCAGTTTTTTTGCATCTTCTTCACTCTTCATGATCGATTCATCCGGTCGAAGGACAATCTTTCGCTTGACCCGCTTCGCAATCTTTCCAATCAAACCATCGCCACCGCCAAACTTGGCTGGTACGGGTGTGACAATTGCAATGTTTCCTGCTTCAAGTTCGACCGTATACGGTATATCCCTAGGGACAACTTTCGCAATTTGGTCTTTCAGTTCTTTAAATGTAAGGCGCATGGTGTTCACCGTTTTCCCGTGCTCGCACAACAAATCGTGCACCGGCCCCGATTGGGGTTACAGCGTTGAGCTGCGGGAAAGTGAAGGTTCGTCTTCAAGCGAGGAGCTTGTCAATTTCGCCTTGAGGAATGGCGACATAGCCGTCTTTTGCTGTAATCACAGCCAAATCCATGCCGTTGCCGGAGGCGGCGTCACGCTGCCCCGATGCGTGAAGGGCGCGGGCCGCGAGTTTCAATGCATCGGTTCGGGACATGCCCTCGCTAAATCCATCTTCGAGCACACCGTACATGTACGGGGAACCGGAACCGGTGGCGCAGTATGAGTCTGGAATCGAACCGCCAGCGGAGTCGATGGAGTAGACGTGACCGCCTTCATCATCAACGCCAACAATGAGGAGTTGGACCCAGTGTGGGCGACCTGAGAGGATGTTTGCGGTGAAGGTCGCAGCACCCTTGACGGTCATTTGCTGTTGGCGACGAAGTTGGAACAACGACACCTCAGCAGCAAGTGTGCGAGAAAGGGATTGCGCATGGCCAACGAGACCAGCCGTGGTGAGGGCAAGGTTGTCCCCAATCTTGAACAACTTCTGAACGCTTTTGTTTGCAATGAAGTGGCCCATAGTGGCTCGATGATCGGCTCCGACGACAACACCGCCGTCAAAGGTGATGCCGAGTGTGCTTGTTCCAGTTTTCATTACGGTTGGTTGGTTCTCCATCTTCATCAATCCCTTCTCTATGCCGACACCTCTTGAAGGTTGAGGCGCAGACCTGTGTTAATGACGGCCCCTTATCAACCCGCCGAACCCTGCGGATGAAGCGTGAGTGAATGTAAACTTGGAGGTTTGTTGCGAAAGCATGGGAGTCTTCTTGAGGTGCCGCCTCTAATGCCAACTCATGCGCCGACGGAAGAAGGGGAAACGAGATGAGGCTCAGGCCTCACTCGACGCTTTCACCCAACCGGCCACTCTGCCGCCACCCTCAGCGGAGTCCTCCGAGCCATCCACTCCGCCTGCCCCCTCTGTCCCATCGATGCCGGATCTGGACGTGTTGGCCAAAGCCGATGAAATGATTCGGCGAGAGGATGAGGCTGCGAAGGCAGGCGTGGAAGTCGATGCACCATTGCGAAGCTTCGACATGCCCAGCATGCATCAACAAGCGATCGTGGCCCCACCCACCACAACTGCCAAATTTCACGACTTAGGCAAGCGCTACCCTTACCCACCAATTCCTGTTGAAGGAGGCGGCCTTGTGCTTCACCGTGCTGTGCTCAATGACCTCACTGGATGCCCTCCCTTGCTCGACTGGGTTGCAGATGGACATGCCGTGATCGTCGAAATGAACCGATTGATGAAACGGACCGTCGAGTTCAACGCTGCCATTGACCAACTCAACGGGTTCATCAAAAATGACATCGGCGGTGAAATCCTCAAAATGACCAGCACACGCCTCCTGTTGCTTCCTCCTGGATGCCGTGGCGTCAATGGAGTGGAGATGGAAGCATTTGCTGTCGAACCAGGAAATTTCAATGAGGTTGGATTGTAATGGATGAACAGCCAGTCAACATTCCTTGCCCAATTTGCAGCGTTTCGGGCAAGGTGTTTATGATTGCCCATGTCGACGAAATCCCTTACTTTGGCGAACACACACAAGTCACTGTCATGTGCCATTCATGTGGCTGGCGACAGACTGACTTCATCCCTGCTGAGGGGAAAAAGGCAGGGGGATGGTGTCTCGAAATCAATTCAAAAGAGTTCTTATCGGCTCGAGTGATTCGCTCTTCATCCTGCACAGTGAAGGTGTTGGAATTGGATTTGGAAGTCGCACCGGGCAGCAACGCAACAGGGTATGTGAGCAACGTCGAGGGCGTGCTCAACCGATTTGTCGACATTATTCGTATGGTGCTCCGAGATGTTCAGTCAGAAGTCGAGCGAATCAAGAGCGAAGCACCGCTTGATGATGCGACCCTTGCCGAAGCTGTCGGTTCTGTTGAGAAATTGATGAACATGTTGATGCGAATCGAAACAGCGGGCGATGCGAGCACTGGCCCACTTACCCTTGAGTTGCTCGACCCACATGGCCATTCAATGATCATGCACGATGATGCCACGCATCGAGACTTAACAGATGAGGAGTTGAAAGCGTTGCCCGTTGGGCCTGACCCTGCGGTGTTTTCATCCGATGATGAAGCCTGATTAGCGAGCATCTTTAGCCAAGAAATCCTCGACTAAATGCGCAGTTTGGTCACGCATCTCATGAAGTTGGCCCAACCAATCTACGGCACGATCGATGCACAGTTGCTTCATTTCACCGGCTAAGATGTTTCCTGCACGGTATTCGGAATTGATTTCTGCGAGGTAAGCGTCGTCTTCTTCAAAGAAGTACATCATGTATTGATAGGCAACGTCAATATCGGGATTTCCACCAAGGCGGCGGTGTTCTTCAACAGTCGATTGACCGCCGGAAAACGCACGCTTGATTTTCTTCTCCACTGTCGGCAAATCATCACCGAGGAAGAGGGTGGTTTTCGGCTGACTGCTGCTCATTTTATCACCGGTCATTCCAACCGCAAAATGGTGGTATGTCGATGAAGGTGCAAGCAGACCCATGCCGCCCAATTGACGTTCATGGGCCAAGAGTTTCATTCGAATGTTGGTTTTATCACGCTTTGTTGCGCTTGGCACGTTCACCGTGCCTTGTTTCGGATTCGATTGGATGTCAGAGTACCCAAGTTCAGACATGCATTTGACAATGCCATCGAAGATTTCCTTGAGGCGCTGTTTGTCCATTCGTCCATTTGGTAATTGACCCAGCGCAGCCGCGTTTTCATCATGAACAGAAAGGGTGATGCTCACGCCAGAATGTTTCCCATCGCTGACATTGAACCAGTTGGTTTTGGAAGCGAGGCCTCGGGTCAACCGAAGGTGAGGATCTTGGTCGACCCCAACAGGAACAACAATTGGACGCAGGCCGCCATAGTCATCGGTTTGAGGATGTAAGATGTCGCCTACTTGGACCATGGGGGCTTGAACATGAGCAAGGTTCGTTTCCCCGCCGAACCCGTAAATCGCTTCAAATTCATTCAAGTTGGTTCGCTTTCCAAGTTGGAATCCGAGCCTTTGAACAATCGGTCGAGATGATTGGAAGTAGACATTGGTTCGCTCAACATCCAAACCAAGCGCAGCATAGTTGGCAATGTATTCTTCAAGAGCGATGGTTCGCCCTTTTTCCAAGGAAACGCCCCTGGTTGCTTGGCTTTCGAGGTCGGCAACTGCGATGGTAACATCGCCACCTTGCTGTTGGAACCACTTGACCTGATCGATGACCATCGAATGACCGAGATGCATCCGCCCACTCGGCATAAGACCGGTGAGGACACCGAAGGCGTCGCCCCTTCGTTGTGCTTCAAGCACCGTGTCCAACTCTCGGTGAGCAAAAACAATGCCGCGTCGGTGGAGGCGAGAGGGGGAATCAACTGTCAGGTCATCCATTGAGGACAAGCCAAATTGCTCAATGATGCGATCGTAATCCGTTGACTGGGCGCTGCCCCAAGGATCAATCACAACATTTTCGCCTGCCATTGAGCCACCTCGGATGATGGCTCCTCACGCCTTCCTTGCATCAAGGCTTCGCCCTGTTCATGCATCCATGAGCGGTTTTCGGAATGCAGAATTTCCCCGGGGCATCAGGTCAAAGCGATTCCAATGCACGCAGGCGAGCTCTCCAGCAGCCGCTCTAATACGTCAGTTGAACATCTGAGTTGGTTGCAAGGAACATGACACCAGGTGGGCCACTCCATTCAATTTGGTCATCAGCCACAAGCAGACCGCCGTCGCCTTCGCTGAGACCCAGTGTCGCCTTTACAGAAGCAAACGAGCAGTACACAGTGGCCTTTGTCACAATTTTTTCCATCATTTCAGAGACCATTTTCGAATCGCTGCCCATTTCTTGATCCAACACGTCAATGTAGCCCTGACTCAGCAGTCGAGTTCCAGACGCAGCGAAAAAGACGCTGACTTCGTGACCGTCAGCAATCGCCTGGGCGACGCATGCTAAGCCAACAATTGACTTCAGTTGATCATTCTTAGGCTCGGATACAAACTTGAAAAAAACACGCTTTCCCATGATTCCTCCACCGAGAGCAACCACATAATCTTTGATTCTCAACCAGATTTAGAGTGCGTTCATTCCTTGCGACTCGCGAGCGGGCCAAGCCCCTCTCGCTTGAGCACAAACATCATCGCAACGATGGTGCTAATGCCAACACCAACGGCCGCATATCGCAACCAAGAGGATTCACCGAGCCCTTCTCGAGGCTCCACAAGCCAGGTAAAGACAAGATGATCGTCATCGACAAAACGCTTGGACCATTTGAACAAATCATGCGTTTCATGAGCCGCAATAGTGACTGCAGTGGAGTGGTTGTTGAAGAATGAAGAACGGCCAATAATGTCGTACGAATCCGAGCCGTTGTAGCGCACTTCGACGGCGTGGCCGTTCACCAACGAAAGATGGAGGTATTCACCATCGGCTTGCGCGTATCCTTCAGCGCTCTTACGAATTCCTGTGATGTCCTGCAATGAGCCCGCTTCATCGCTCACTGAATCAACCGCTGCCCCGTTCAGGTCGATGCGCCATGTGATTGGAACATTCCATGCTTCAGGGTTCAACCCCGTGCATTCTTCGGTGACAAGTGACTCAAATGTCAAAATGGACTGCTCGCCTTCTGTTCTGACGGAATGGCTGAATTCATAGCACTCACCGACTGTCCAATACGACCAAGCTTGGCCCCACGTGGTCAACCATACATCTGGCGCCTGCTCAAGGTAGGCGCTGATGTCCCTATCATGGCGAATGGTGGCATCGTTCACCCGACCAATCCAGTACAGATTGACGAGGCCACCCTCCTCAACGGCTGCCTGAACTTCTTCGACTGAACCGATTAACTGCTCCATGGAGCCCCCTCGGCGACCGAGGTTGTACCAGTCCCATTTGTCGGTTGGCTCATCGGTGGCGTTGTGCCAAGCGGTGGTGCTGAGACCTGTTTCGTCACCATGGATCACAAAGCCTTGACCAGCAATCGTGGTATGTTGTGACATGGTGAGCCCGTCCGGCGTATAGGTAGAGATCGGCGTGTCACCCCACATGCTTGCGCTGACGCGGTCTTCGATGTAGTTCCGGCATTCCAGAGCAACTGCACCGGGGTCTGCTTGCCAAGAGAGGCCAAGCATGCCGTAGCAACCGAACTCGTCGCCAAGGTCCAAGCGGTCTTGAGCAAGTGTTGTGGTGAGCCATCCATCCTCTTTCCAAGCCGTTTCAGCAAGGGCGACTGGACTCCACGTCACACTCACTAAGCACATTAGCACACTCGCAGTGAGAATGCGATGAAAGGAGGAAAGCGGACCTCCGTTCATGGCTCATCCTCAAGCCCGAATGCTTTGATTCTTCGCACACGCCCCGCATTCGGTGATGAGGGATAAAAACGGGAGGGGGGGCGAATATCGTGCGGCAACTCATAAGGCCCATTGTGCGCCCCGAGGGGTCATGGAGCGTGCCGAGGGCCTTGCAACAGCATGGCAATCCCTTGAACAGCATTGGCGCATTCCGACCACTGGGGTCAAGATGCCAAAAACACCAAGCTACAGCGTCCTTCGATGGACGATTTCGCCGCTCTTGCGCCCACTCGTCAACACAAAAATATCCGGCGTGCACCACATACCACGAACAGGCGCTGTGATTCTTGCGGCCAACCACCTTTCCCATGTTGACCCGATTATGGTCATCTCCGCTTCTCGCCGGCCTGTTCGCTACCTGGCAAAGGATGGACACTTCCGAAACGCAGCCCTGCGTACGCTGATGCGAGCAACGGGACAAATTGAAACGAAACGAGACGAAGGTGGCGAACAAGCATTGTCCAACGCTGCTGATGTGCTGGAAGCAGATGCAGCCTTAGGTATCTTCCCTGAAGGCACACGCTCAAAACGCACTGAAGCACCCTTCCTGCTCCCTGGGAAAACGGGTGCCGCCCGACTTGCTGCCTCCTATCCACATGCGGTTGTTGTTCCGATTGCACTGCAAGGCACACGGAATGTCATGGAACCGCAACGCCACAAGTGGCCACGCCTCTATCGAAGGATTACAATGAACGTCGGCAAGGGCGTAACATGGCTCGAGTGGCTCGGCCACGAACACGGTGGGGCTGTCACAAGCGAAGACCTCGAAAAGATCGCTGCGCTCGAAGACCATGAAATAAGGGCGCAGTTGGCTCAATTGTATCGTAAATTTACCGACCAATTGATGATGAGCATGCACGAATTGGGCGCACCTTGATTTCATCGCTTAATTAATGTCGAATGATGTGCTTGGGTGAAACCTATAGCGACACCGCTCGGGCCCCTCCACTTAATGGAAGGAGCCTGTGAACAACAAATTGCTGCTGAACTCAGAGGCCTCTGCCTCTTATTGGACATCGTCAAAGAATCACCTACATGGTCGATTGACACCCGCTCGTCTCGACCGTTCCTCGTGTCGAATGACGGCCCGCCGGGCATCAGCGTTGACATCTTCCAATCCATGAAAGTCAGAATCCTCGGCGGCGACCCACACCTCACCATTATGATGGCACAAAAGTCAGTTTGTGTGGCAAGGCAAAAATCCGATGTGCTGACACCATCAACTGACTCGATGGTCAGTCTTGTGCTGCTTGGAAACATGGGGTGGCCGCTCTGCAAAACACCGACGACAATGCGTAAGAAAGCACTGGCTCGCCGTGATTCACCAGTGTATCGCAAAAAGGATCACGTGTACTTTACGAACCAAGACCGTCAACAAATTGAGGCCTCAAACAGGTGCTTAGAGCAAGGTAAACCAATGGAAGGGCTTCGAATCCTCGCCACTATGGGTCGGCGATGGTATGTCTGCCGTGGCTGGAACCTCGACTTGATTCAGCCAGTCATGGAGGAATTCCTGGTTCAATACAGTGGCGAACAAATTCAACGCTACCTCGAAGCGCCTGAATGCCCTGAGGACGATTTGTTCTTGGTTCTTTGAACATGGCCGTCAAGAACCCTCAAGAGCCTCCGCTCCAACGAAGGTGTGGTGAGTCCATGCAAGAGTACCATGAACTGATTCAAAGAATCCTCAATGAAGGGGAACAGAAGGGTGACCGAACAGGTACAGGAACCCTTTCTGTGTTCGGCCATCAGATGAGGTTTGACCTCGCCAAGGGCTTCCCGATGGTCACCACCAAGAAGTTGCACCTGCGGTCCATCGTCCATGAGTTGCTGTGGTTTTTGAAAGGCGACACCAACGTTGCCTACCTCCAAGAAAACGGCGTACGAATCTGGAACGAATGGGCGGATGAAAATGGTGACCTCGGACCTGTTTATGGAAAACAATGGCGCCGCTGGGAAGCAAAAGATGGTCGCATCATTGACCAAGTCGAGCAAGCGATTGACATGATCAAGAACAATCCTAACAGCCGTCGAATCATTGTCTCAGCTTGGAATGTTGGTGAACTGGATGAGATGGCGCTCATGCCGTGCCACGCCTTCTTCCAATTTCATGTGGCGAATGGCAAACTCAATTGCCAACTCTACCAGCGAAGTGCCGATGTGTTTCTTGGCGTCCCGTTCAACATCGCCTCCTATGCGTTGCTTACCCACATGATGGCACAAGTCTGCGGGCTCAAGCCTGGAGCTTTTGTCCACACGCTGGGTGACGCACACCTCTACAGTAACCACCTTGAGCAAGCCAACCTGCAAATCAGTCGAGAACCGATGGCACTCCCTCAACTCAAACTCAACCCAGATGTGACAACCATCGATGGATTCACCTACGACGACATCGAAGTGGTTGGCTACGAACACCACCCGCATATTTCTGCACCAATTGCTGTGTGAGGCGTTGCGATGTTCACAATGATTTTTGCATGCGACACACAAGGCGCCATTGGAAAAGATGGTGACCTGCCATGGCGGCAATCCAGCGATTTGCAACACTTCAAGCAAGTCACGATGTCGAAAACCATCGTCATGGGCCGGAAGACATGGGACAGTCTGCCAAAGGCCCTCCCCGGCCGACGCAACATCGTCATGTCAAGAAGCGCCCGTGATGACGTCGAGGTGCTCGATTACGAAGCCATCCTTGCGCTTGGTGAGGACGAAGAAATCATGATCATAGGTGGCGGCGAAATCTATGCATTATTCATGGAACATACCAAAGAAATTCACAAAACCATTGTCCACACAGCCGTTGAAGGGGCCGATACGTTTGCACCCTCGATGGAAAATGAGGGATTCCACCTGATTGGTGAGCGACACATTCCTGCAGGTCCAAGAGACGAACACCCGATGACCTTCCAACATTGGATTCGCTGATCATTCATCTGGTGCGTACTCAGTGACCCGCAATCCGAGTCGTCCTTGACGCGAAGGGCGTTGCATAATGGTGGCGTATTTCTTCTCAAAAGCCGCTTTCAAATCAATCTGCATTGCAACAGCATGCCCCATCATCAACAGCATCACATCGGCCATTTCTTCTGCGCAATCCTCCAACGGTTTCCCTTTGGTGACCGCCGCTGCAAACTCCCCAAGTTCCTCGACCGTGAGTGCGATCCTGTACCCCATGTCGTGGCCGTTGTTCGCTTCGAAGTCATGCTTGTGATGAAAGGCAGCGACCTTCTTCATCATGACATCCCATTCATGTTGTGGCTCATGCGCCATCCATTCCTCAACGCTCTTTCCTTGCATAAGGTGGCGTTCCATCGAAGGAGGTTAATGCCTTCGATGCTTACATTGTGAGCAGGTGAAGCATGCACGCCCACACCGGTGCCAGCCTTTGGTTGGCTTGTGAGGATACACTGTGATGATCCAAATCTTGGCTTGCGTTGCCGGGTTCACGACCTGCTGCCCAGTTCGAGGAAATACACACAGCGGCATATGGCAGGCTGAGTTCTTTGGCCAACTTCACTTCACGAGGCATGGTCATTCCAACCATGTGGCCGCCAAGCGTATCGATGGCGTCAATCTCTGCTTTTGTTTCGAAGTGGGGCCCTTGGGCAAGCCAATAGGTGTAGTGCATGCGTTCGTTTGCAGCATAGCCCTGGGATTCACGGAGCACTGATTCGAGCGCTGTGTTGAGTGTGGCGTCGAAAGGATCTGTGACCGATGTGAACACCGCCGAATCGTCATGGAAGGTGCTTTGGTGACCGGTGAAATCGATGTACTGATTCGCAAGAGCGACTTTACCTGGCGGGAAATCCTCTGGAATCGCACCCACTGAACAGACGGCCATGACCGCTTCACAGCCTGCATCAAACAGAGCGCGCATGTTGGCACGATGTTCGATCATATGCGGTGGTCGGCTTGGTGCGCCATCGTTATGGTGGCGTTGCAAGAAAATGAGTTCTTTCTTGAATTCCCCATGGCTGAGTTGAATGCAAGTCAGTGGCACTTCACCGTACGGCGTTTCCACCGTGACGGCGTCGCGCTGAACAAGGGTCAATCCATGTGCCTCAAGTTGCTCACCCAAGGTCATGTCAATGAGTCCAGTGCCGCCAATGACGCCCAATCGTTCCATGTTCATCCACTCGCCCTTTGTCTATGTCAACCCTATGGCTGTTTGATGTCGGGGACCTTGCTTTCGCTGGTCATGTGAACGAACCGAGGTTCGTGGGCTTCACTCGTTGAGGCGTGCGATCAAGTCTGCCTTCTTTCCAGAGACAGGCTTTCCTGCGGCCTTGAGCAATTCCTTCAACTCAGCAACGGTCATGCTGCTGTGGTCGACGTCGGCTGCTGCTTCTTCAGCAGGTGCTTCCTCAGGAGCGGCTTCTTCGGCTGGTGCTTCTTCGGCTGGTGCTTCTTCGGCTGGTGCCTCGGTCTTCTCAGACGCTGGCTCCATTGCTTCAGCGGCGTCAAGGATGGATGGGGCGTCGTCGCCTTCTTCTTCCTCGTCTTCCATAGCCGATGCAAGTGCTGCGGCTTTCTTGGCCTTGAGTTCAGCATCGCTTCGAGCTTCTTCAGCGTGAATTTCATCCAGTGTTTTTCCACTGTCTGCAACAACACCAGATTGCAAGAGTTGGCTCTTGCGGATGGCGACGCTCTTCACAGGGTAGATTGGCTTGACTGCCTTACGCAGTTCTTCTTCGAGGGTTCCGTCCAAAATTTGAGTTTGGATCTTGGCGAAGGTGGACTTTGCTGCGAAAGCAACAATCAACTCACGAGCCTTGGCTCGCATTGCCTGCTTGATCGAGGTTTGAACACGCTTCTGCGTGATGATGAGTGGCTTCAATCGAACGAGGTATCCGTCGGTTGAAACGACATCGACGACATCGTCGACCTTTCCACGGTATCGGCGGATTTGTCGGCGAATGTGGTCAGTTTGGTGGTGGTGACCGATGAATGTGGTCAAGGCGTCTTGGCCAACACACTCGGTGACACGGAATCGAAGGATAACGTGCATCTTGGTGAAATCACCGTTGAATTCTTGCTGCGTCATTTCATACACTCGTCCCATGATGTGCTCATCGGACTCCCCAATTGTTTCTCCAATTTTCTTAAATTCCCATGGACTGCGAGGTGCACGAATCGTGTACCAGCGCTTCATCTTCCACTTGTCTCGCTGCTTACGTGCTGCTGCACGTGCCTTTGCACTTACTTTCTTTGCCATGGGATCAACTCTGGGTGTGTGTATTGCGGGGGCTACCCCACTTGCAAGCCTGCGACAAACCTCCCCTATTTCAAGAACCCCCTTGCACAGCAGGGCAAGGACCCACCCAAACCGAAGGGCTGAGGGCACGACTTCAGCCAATCGCAGCCGTTGATTAAATGCCAGCGGGAGGGGAGATAAACGCATCAATCACTGTTGTAAAGAATGGTCACGGACTGCTGAATGTTCAAGAAGTCTTGACCATCTTCTGGAACGATTCTCAATTCGTGCAAGAGGTATGTGTTGAAGTGGACGGTGTTCCAAGTATCCTCACTTCCGTCATCCGCCTGCCCGCTCTTGCTTTGACAGGTATCGTCAAGCTCGTCGACGATGTTCCACGAAAATTGCACCGTTTGTCCACCGCCACCAATGCCGTCGATCAGGCTTGGGTTTTCAACCGTCGAATTGATTTCGATAATCAGCGGGTGAACCCCGCCGTTATTTGGCGTGGGGTTAAACGGCAACGGCATTGGATCGTTCGTGCCATCTTCGGACCATTCGATGCGTAAATCAACCGTAATAGAAACCGTTTGGTTTTGCGTTGCACCGGTTGCGTCAATCGCGAACACGGACACATTGTGCACGCCATGTTCGTCGAATGAATAGGCGATGCTCGACCCTTCACTGGCATCCATCGTAACAGGCTCCCCACCCTCCAACGCAAGGCCAAAAGTCGTGAGTGCTGATGACGAGTTGGTCTGGGAAAAATCGAAAACAATCACCACTGGTTCAAGCGAAATCAGGTTTCCATCATCGTATGTCTCGACGATCATACCCTTGTCTGTCGCATGCTCAACCACCAAGTCAAACACTGATTCGCCCTCAGAAGATTCCAAGCATCCAGCCAACGGCGCACACATGAGCAACGCCAAGATCAAGAGGGGCTTGCCGTGTTGCATCGTGTGTTGCTCCGGCTAAGTGTATAAAATTCCAGCGACCTCGACCCCTGCGGGGCTGTACCAATGGTTAAGAGCAAAAAACGCTGAAGCATCGCCATGGCAACCGTCTTTCCTTCCGTCACTGGAAGGGATCTCCACAAGGAAACAAAAACGGTTCCAGATGATTTCACAGGTAAGAATCTCGTCGTCATCACTGCCTTTCAACAATGGCACCAGCCACTGGTTAACCAGTCGATGGCGGCCTTGCAAGCCGCCTGTGTTGACCAAAGCCACCACGTGCTCGAAATGCCGGTCATTCGCACTTCTTCCAAATTCCGACAAATGCGACTTGACAGCATCATGAGGGCGGCCTTCAAAGATCCCACTGTTCGCTCAAGAACCATCACGGTCTACCTCGACAAGGAAATGTTTCGACGCAGTTTGGAAATACCAAACGAAGACACAGTGCACTGGTTTGTGGTGGACCACGAAACAAAGGCGATTCTTGAACGAGGCGAAGGACCCATCTCAGCGGATGATGTCAGCAGGTGCTTCGCTGATTGAGGCGTTTAACAACCACTTTTCTTTGGACGCCTCTCGAGATCAAGAAACCAAGCCTGGTAGATTCATCGTTCCTTCTCAGGTTTTGATGAGGCCCACCTGATGGAAAAATCCTCGATACGAGGCTCATCATTTTTCGAACGCAGCGCCAATCACGATATATACACCTTTGACGGCTCGTTAATTGGTGAATCAATGCCCGTAACCTGCGACCCTGTATTTGGCCGTGTTGACGATCTCATCAGCCTTCTTGGAAAGTCCAAATTGTTGCACATCCTGTTCATTCTCAACACAAAGAAACGACCGATGAGGTTTACGGAAATTAAGCAACGGGTTGATTCTTCTTCGACCACCGTTACTCGAAGGCTGGCCGAATTGGAAACCAACGGCTTGGTGACGAGGGTGGCAACAACACCGTTCCAATTTCTGTTGAATACGAACTCACTCAAGATGCACAAAATCTAGCACCAACCATCCAATCGATGTATAATTGGGTGGCCGAGCGAGATGCAAAGCCGGCTGAATAGTGGATGCGATGAACCCTCGCCATCAACCATCAAATACTTCGCACCCGACCCTCTACCATGAGCCTTCACCACATCACATGGCGAGCCACTGCAAGTGGCCTTGCTGATGAAACGGTCGTCGCCGATGCTCTGGCATGGCTCATCGGTGATGTGGAGGCGGTCGAAATTGAACGAACCACCTCTTACCATGGATCAGAAATTCACATGATTGAGGCAAAAACGTCCCGCAAGGGACCCGCACTGAAAGCGCTCGCTCGAGTGGGTGCTGCCAACCTCCAGACGATTATTGATGAAATCGATCAGCGACTCGATGAGGCCAACACCATCCACTTCAGGCTTGATTTCAACGCACTGATCAACGGCGAGGCACACCTTGCACCCCCTGGAAACGGACCAACTGTCAAAGGGCAAACCAAGGTGCAAGTCTTTCCGGGTCAAGAAGGACGAAGCGAGGCAGTTGCAACGCACCTTGCCGCCATTGAAATCGCCAACCACGCTGAACAATAAGCGGCGTATGAGTCAACAGGTCTGCTCACACCACACACTGACCAGCGTGGGATTGATATGAGATTGACCACGACACCGAACCATGGCCACACAACGCAAAGCGCTGCTGTTGGCCACCCTGATGCTGGTTTCGCTTGTCCACGCTCAAGCGCTTGATGTCAACGCTCGGGCAGCAGAGCAACCTGTTTGCAACGCAGAGCGAAGCGCCAACTGGACCGTCGGAGCCATTCAATGCAACGACAACATAAGCGAAGGCTACACCTTGTTCTCACCAATGCCAACATCGACGTCCTACCTCATCGACAATGAAGGAAGGTTGGTTCACAATTGGACCTCACCGGGAGGTCATCGGCCCGGCATGTCCGCTTACCTTCTTGAGGATGGCTCACTTCTTCGCACGGCGAACATTGCTCAAACAGCGGTTGGAAACTTTAGCGGCGGAGGGACTGCAGGAAAAGTCGAACGGATCTCTTGGGATGGTGAGTTGTTATGGTCGTTTGAGTACTCTTCAACAGAATACATCTCTCACCACGACATTGAACCAATGCCAAATGGCAATGTTTTGATGATTGCATGGGAATCAAAAAACGATTCTGAAGCGGCACAAGCTGGCAGGAATCCTGCCATTGCATCCGATGCGCCAGGTGGTACCAACGGCGTGTGGCCGGACAAGATCGTCGAAATACAGCCCAATGGGACAACGGGTGGAGACATCGTTTGGAGTTGGCATGCATGGGACCATTTGGTACAAGATTACGATGCGAGCCTGGACAATTATGGCGTGGTTGCGGACCATCCTGAATTGCTTGACATTAATTTTGTTGACGCTTCAGGAGCGCAATCTGGGAAAGCCGATTGGATGCATTGCAATGGCATCGATTACAATCCCATTTTGGACCAAATAGCACTGTCCTGCAAAAACATGAATGAAATCTATATTATCGACCACAGCACGACCACTGAAGAGGCAGCGGGCCACACTGGAGGCACCTATGGAAAAGGTGGCGATTTCCTTTACAGATGGGGCAATCCAGAGGCCTATGATGCTGGAACATACAAACACAAACGCCTCTACAGCCAACACGATGTTCAATGGATTGAGCCGGGCAGACCCGGTGCTGGAAGCCTCATCCTTTACAACAACGGTGTCAGCAGGATTGGGGATTATTCCTCGGTGGATGTCATCACACCGGTCATCGTCGATGGCGTATACCAGATGAACGATGAGAACAGGTTCTTGCCCAACGCCACCTCATGGTCGTGGGACATGGGCGCCGACATGTACGCACCCTTTGTTTCCGGTGCTGAACGGTTGCCCAATGGCAACACACTGATCACCTATGGCACCCATGGGACGCTTTACGAAGTGACGTTGGAAGGAGAAATCGTCTGGACGTACATCAGCCCCGTTTCGAACCAAGGCATTGTGGTACAAGGCGAACCAGTGCCTGACGGCAACCAAATCAATGCCAAAGCCAACCCTGTGTTCAAAGCACGAAAGTACGCTGCGGACCACCCCGGTTTGACTGGCCGAACCCTTTCACCGAGCGATTACATCGAACCTTGGATTGATGCTTGCCCTGAAGGAGAGGCACTTCCATGGGATCGAGATGGTGACGGTTGCATCGATGACAGCGACCAGGATGGTGTGCTTGACCCGACGGATGAATGCCCTGGGTATGACGACGGCGTCGACGCTGATGAAGATGGGATCATCGATGGATGCGATCCGTTTGTTGATTCGGATGAAGACGGGATCGAGGATTCGATGGATGCCTGCAGCGGTCATGATGATGCAGTGGATGTCGATGAAGACGGTACGCCTGATGGGTGCGACGAACTGGTGGACAGCGATGCAGACGGCGTGGCTGATTCGATGGATGCCTGCAACGGTCATGATGATGCAGTGGATGTCGATGAAGACGGTACGCCTGATGGGTGCGACGAACTGGTGGACAGCGATGCAGACGGCGTGGCTGATTCGATGGATGCCTGCAACGGTCATGATGATGCAGTGGATGTCGATGAAGACGGTACGCCTGATGGGTGCGACGAAGATGTGTCAATGCCACAAGCACCAGATTACACAATCGAAGTCCGCCTTGGTTATGCCGCTCAGTTGAACGTCACCGTGCACACAAGCGGGATGAACAAATCGTTGCCTTTGATGATTGAGTACACGGTGGACCATGAAATCATTTTCAACGATGAGCCCGAAAGAAACCTTGACAGCAGCGGTGAGATCCCTGCCATCACCAATCAATCCATGTTCAACCAGTCCTTTGAGTTGGACATTGACAGCGGGGCTGGCCTCTACTGCGTTCGCATTTACCTTCGCCTCCCGGATGGTGATTGGATTCGTCCGACTGCAAATTACCCTGGAGCACTCGATTGTGTTGAGGTCGAAGCATCTCATTTTCCATCGGAAGGCGTTGCTTCTTTGGACGATGAAATCGATCCTCGAAACGCCGTTCTTTTCCTCGGCGGCCTGACCGTTCTCTTGCTGCTCGGCATGCTGGTGAGAAAAGGCAAACGCTCTAATGTGGACTCCCGTGAACCTGCTTCTCAACCAAGCAGCCAAAATGCCCGAGAGTAAACTGATGCGAACATCGAAATGGGTTCAAAGCCTTCATGTAGCCCCGGTGCTTGGGGTGACACGGAGAATACCACATGCCACACGTTGTCACCTCTACCTGCGTCGATCACAAGTACCAAGAATGCGTTGTCGTTTGCCCTGTTGAAGCGTTCAGGGAAGCCGAAACATACCTCGTTATCGACCCAGATGAGTGCATTGACTGCGGTGCTTGCATCCCTGAATGCCCTGTTGATGCAATTTTCGCAGACACTGATGTGCCAGAAGGCGAAGAGGCATGGATTGAGCGAAACGCCGTCGAATCAGTCGATGCTGAAATCGCAGAAGGCGACTCACCAGTGCTGGCCGATTGAGCCACATACTGCAACCCTTATCTCATGGCCACGAACGAATGTTCTTGAAGGTCAGAAAATGAAAATGGAATGATATCGATGGTTCGAACAGACTTCACACAACTACGCAATGGCAGCGACCTCTTGAAGCGAGGCTTCGCACGAATGCAACAAGGGGGCGTCATCATGGACGTTGTCGACCCAGAACAAGCGGCCGTCGCTGAAGAAGCCGGGGCTGTGGCGGTCATGGCCCTCGAGCGAGTGCCAGCAGACATTCGCCGTGATGGCGGCGTGGCTCGAATGAGCCATCCAGACATGATTCAAGGCATTCTCGACTGCACCTCGATCCCGGTGATGGCAAAATCCCGCATTGGCCACGAAGGCGAGGCAAGAATCCTCGAATCGATGGGCGTCGACATGGTTGACGAATCAGAAGTCCTCACGCCCGCTGACCCGTTCTTCCACATCAACAAAAAGGACTACGAAATTCCGTTTGTATGTGGAGCAACAGGTCTCGGAGAAGCCGTTCGTCGGATTTACGAAGGCGCCGCAATGATTCGCACCAAGGGCGAAGCAGGCACCGGCAACCTCGTTGCAGCCGTCACCCACGCTCGCCTCATTGACCAAGAAATCAAGCAAGTGCAAGGCCTCGATGACAATGGCATCGAATCTGCTGCGAACATGATCATCGATCGGTTCAAAGTTTTGTCCAACACTTCAGAACTCCCCGGATCCCACCCGATGACGCCTTTCGGAGCAATCGACGATGTGATGCAACACGAGATTCAGTCAATCCTTAACGATGTGAGGGACATGGGCCGTTTGCCAGTTGTCACCTTTTCTGCAGGTGGCATCGCCACCCCAGCAGACGCATCCCACATGATGCGACTCGGCATGGATGGCATTTTCGTTGGTTCGGGCATCTTCAAGTCGAGCGATCCAAAAACCATGGCCGACGCAATTGTGTTGGCAACTGCTCATTACGATGATGCTGCAAAGGTTACAGAAGCAATGGCAATGACCCTTGGCGACCCCATGAAGGGCGACGAATTGGAAACCCTCGAAGTCAGAATGGATCAGCGCGGCTGGTGAACCAAGCCGCTATCGAGTGCTTAGCAACACCCTCCATTGCCGAAAATTCCGCCTCGCCCTATCATAAAAGGGTCTATATCCATCGCTTAGGTGCCTTGCCCGAAGAACATGTCTGCAATCAACGATGCTGTCGATACACTGAACGGACTTGATCCTTGGATGCAATGGGGCGTCGGACTTGTTTCGACACTCCTCGCCTTGGTGATTGTACGCACCCTCATGCGGAAAGTGGTGCTTGACTTTGTCAGAGCAACATCATTCGACTGGGACGACAAACTCTACCGGCCGGTCACTTCCAGAATGTACGGCTTCATTCTTTTCGGGGGCACGCAACTCACCATGAATTGGGTGCTTGGTCAAGACGATGACCTCAACACGTCCCTTGAGCCAATCTTCCAAGCTGCATACATCCTCTTCGCCACTTCATTGGTCAGTGTTGCCATGAAAGTGATGATCCCCGTCATTATTGACCGGTTTTCCAACCCTGGAACCGTCACCGTCTCCGGTAGCAACTCATTGATTGTGTTCTTGCTCCGAGCTGCTGTGTGGTTCGGCGGTTTGTACCTCGCCTTCTCCGAACTTGGCATTGAGTTGGTTGGGGTGTTGGCATCGTTGGCAGTGTTTTCCCTCATTATTGGGCTTGCCATGCAACAAACACTTGGGAACATCATCAATTCATTCATGCTTGCGCTCGACCAACCCTTCGAAGTCGGTGATCGAATCGAAGTCGACAATGAAATTGGTTCAGTTGTATCCGTTGGAATTCTTTCGACAAAGGTGTTGACGAATGAAGAAAATTTGGTGGTCATTCCGAACAATCATCTTGTCAACTCCACTGTCATCAACCATGCCCGTGGCGGTGGTGATGGCGTCGGCCGTCGTATCTCCCTCGTCTTGGATATCGGTGTCGAATACGATGAAGACATTGCTCACGTGAAGTACACGATTCTGCAATTGATGCGTGAATGCCCCTACATCATCGCAAAACCCGAACCAAGGGTGTTGCTTAACGAACTTGCCGACTTCGCCAAGGTGTTCCGAATGTATGGCTGGGTCGAGGATTATTCTGATGAATTTGTGGCAAAGGATTGGTTGCTGAAAAACATCGATGAGCGATTCGCTAAGGAAGGCATTGGCATCCCATTCCCGACCGCCATAGAGATCTCCGCCGACACGAAATCTTCCTACAACAAGCAACGCAAGGCCACAAACGTGCGAGCTGCACGGCTCCAAATGATCAAGGAAGACAAAGCCTTGCTACGAGAGAGAGCTGCCGCAAAAGAAGAAATTGAAGCGGTCAATGAACGATTGAAAGACCCTGATTTGGACCGCTCAGAACGAGCCGCACTCGAAGATTCCCTGCGAGAGTTGAACCGCGTACTGAGCATGTTCGAAGCAGGCGATAGTTGAGCCAGTCGCCGTTCAATTCATGTATCAGGACCGTTCATGATAGGGTGTGACCACTCAGCATACGCGGTACATGCAGATTTCAATCACGGCAGAACAGGGAAGCATGCTCCCTGGCGTTCAACTGCTTAGCGTGTATCAAAGGGTTGAATTCTTGTACGCCATTGGAAAGTCTGCACGGGGCATGCATTGCCTCGTTTCCATCGATTACGATGATGTAGAGCGTCTGGAAGTTGGTGATACAACGATGGAAATCCTTGAGGTCATCAAGAAAAGCGATACAAATGCAGTGTGTGAAGTCTTGCTCACTGGAACCCTCTCAAAATTTTTCGCAACACAAAAGAATGTATGGTGGGTCTCTCCGAGTCAGACTCACCCTCGTGGAATGACACTCACAATCCGTGGGACGAGGGATTCCCTTCGAGAGGTTCGGAACGCGCTGGAAAATATTCTCTTCGATGGATATGACATGCGCCTTGGCTCGGAATCAGAATACCATCCTGAATTTTCCGACATCTTGCCAGAGCGCCAGACGGTCGTGTTGAACAAAGCGCTCTCGATGGGGTATTACGATCGCCCCCGCCAATGCACACAGCGAGACATAGCCGAATCGTTGCATGTCAAGCAGGCAACTGTGAGCGAACACCTCCAATCCGCAGAGGCAACCATCATCAAGAAATTTACATCTGAATTTTGATGGGGTCAACTCACCTATCATGAATGGATTAACCTCTATTGACCCACTTCTTGTACAAGGCTCATGTCCAGCGTGCGCCATGCGAATTTCAACCGAGCCGTCGTTTTATCGCTCTTGATGATGATGATGA
>OCRI01000120.1_pt1 | contig 23226 bp, 20 predicted proteins | sample 1534641 | NCBI WGS metagenome assembly OCRI01 (sample SAMEA3275473, study PRJEB22092) | marine metagenome | reverse complement strand
CAGTTTTAAACTCAGTAGGTTTTAAAAGTAAATCTGCTTTTATAGACTGATATGTTTCTTTACCTAATTGAACTCCTTTAGCTAGATTAACAGGCGCGCCATACAACGCGCCACCACCTACACCAGCAGCAAAAGCATCAGAGACACCTTCATTCCAAGGTTTACCATTAACTACATTCTGCGTAGCTTGAGTTGCAACTTCTTCTAATCCGTTTCCTACCATACTTAAAGGTACACCGGATTTTTGCAAAGCACCTTCATACATAGATAAAATACTTCGCTTAAATGTTTTTTTAGCTTGATCTTGCCCAAGCTCTTTAACCATGTTTTTATAAACCTTACCAGCAGCACCTGCACCAAATACTCCTTCAAAAAAACCTTCAGACATACCTATTAAAGTAGACTTCAAAAGCATTTCGCCTTTAGTATCTTCAGGAAATTCTTCTAATTGAGTTCTCATTTCGCCAGCAGCAAGAGGTACACCACCACTAACAGTCAAAGCTGTTCTTGATAAGCCAGCCGCTCCACCAACCATGAGTGATAAACTAATTGGAGCAGACTCAGCTAACGTTTCACCTAATAAATAAAAGCCATCTGAATAATTACCTTTCTTTAAGTTTTCAGTTATACCACCTCCTATGTCGTATAAATCTTTATACTGTTCTTGTATTGTTGCTAACTTTTCTTGCTCTTCTATAAGTCCATCTAACAATGGTCTAGTACCTATAGATTCTTCAAATTTTTGTAAGTTAGTTTCTTGCAAACCAAAAGCTCTGTTTACTGGATCGCTTATTAATGAACCTACCTCGTAAATAAAAGACGGCATAGACAATATGTACTCGCCTAAACCTTTATCTGCTTTACGTAAAACTCTATACAATGATTTAGCTGTACCTTCTTCTTTTAGTTTTTCATTTAAAGTTTTATTAACTTCTTTTCTCCTTCCTACCAGTTGATTGTATTGAGCTATTCTTTTAGGAGAATCAGTTCCACTAATTTCACCTGGTCCAGTAAACTTTAAATCTTTATTGTCTCCAGCTAATAATTTTATTTGATCATCTATAGTTTGAATAGTTTCTAGTAACTCTTCAGGATTTTTTTCAGCAATAGGATCTTCAGCTGTAACTACAACTTCTTCAAGTTCTATTTCACCAAACTGATCTATAGCAGCTTGGTCAAGCGCAGCTTGCTTACGTCTTTTAAATATAGCCTCTGGAGAGTTATCTATTGGTTGAGATCCCGAAGAAGTGTCTACCGATTCTAATTCCGTACTCTCGGATGCTTGCTCCGGTACTGGTGCTACAGCCGCATCCGTTTCCACAGCACCGTTTGTCTTTCCCTCGTTAGGGTCAGTTTGTATTTCTACTGTATCTTCTACAGTCTCTAAACCAAACTTATTAACATACTCATCTACTGACAAACCTTTATCGTCTGCAGCTTGCGTAACTTGGTCTAAGTTGTAATCAAAACCTTTGTATTTAAACATAATTTAATTTTATGGTAAATTAGGTACGTTAATTATTTCTACATTTGCAGTAGGTTTAAAACTAGTACCTGTTTCTAAAAATTTCAAAGCGGCTTTAACTTCGCCGTCTGTAGCACTATCAAATATAGTTACAGATCTATCAGCTCCTTCTACAGATTTAGTAAGTTTTCTAGTATCTTCTCCACCAACAGTCTCAACTTTAGATACATTAACATTGTATGGAGGTCTAGATACTAATTTCTCTAAAGCATTTAAATTTAAAACACCTCTACCTGGTTCTTGTGAAGGTCCTTCGGCAAACGCAGAGCTAATATCTAATTCTTCTATATTTTCTACAGCAGCCTTATCTTGCGATTGTTTTTCGGTAGCTTTCTTTTCTGCAGCCGTAGGTTCTTTTGGTTTTTCTATTTCTATCTTACTTGTTTTAATAACTTTAGGTGATAAGCTTTTTAAAACTAAAGCTGTATTATATTCATCAAAAGCTTTACTAAATTTATTGATAGACTCTTCGTTAAATAAACTGCTTGTGTTACCACCGCCTACAGTTAGTTCATCGTCCATTGGTTTACCAAATATGTTATGATAAACTATTCTGGCTTTCTTAGGATCATCTAAGTATGTTTTTTTAAGAGCTTCTAAACTAGATTTTGTAAGACTGTTTATTCTACTAGCATCGGTGTTTTGCATTATAAACTCCAACGTACCTTCGTCGTTTGTTTTTATAACAGTATCAGGTGTTCCATCATCTTTGGTATTTAAGAACTCATCTTGAAGTTGTCCGTCTTTTAATATATTAGATGATTCGTATACATCTAACACTTCATCATCAAACATAGGAACTCTTTGAGGATCGTAATCTAAAAGCTCTAAAGCGTTTACATCTATATTATCACTCACTTGATCCATGTAGTTACCAGCTATTGGATTAAAAACAGAAACCATTTTACCAGCTTCTTTATTTTTTCTTTTTATTTGATCACTAGTTAGCTTAACTCTAAATTGACCATTATCATCTTCATACCACAAAGCGTCACTTCCACGAGTTACTCCAAATAAAGATGGCATACCTAAATTGTATGTCTGATTATAAGAATCACCTGTTAAAGCTACGCCTCCTTGTCTTCCAGCTTTGCTACTATCTTTAACCACGTCATCGTTGTAAGTAGAACCAGCATCTTTCATTTTACCTATTAACCCTCGATACTGTACTAGCTTACCAGTAAGCTTACCATATAATCCTTGGTAGTAAGATCTTTCTTTGTTTGTTTGTGACTTTTTAATTAAACCATTTACTTTAGATCTTTCACTAATAATATCATAACCTAAGTCATAAAATGACTTGTTATTTATACCAGCATCTTGCATTTGAATCATTAAATCTTCAGACTGTTCTTGTTGAAAGTTCCAGTCTTCTTCAATGTCTTTTCTTGCTTGCTTAAGCTCAGCGTTTTCACGTTTAGTTACAGCGTTAATAGACTCGGCTATCCTAGCACCTGCTTCAGAAATAGTTTTAGCTTGGTAAAAACCAGATTTGTCTAATACAGTTTGCGGGTTTTCATAAGCTCCACCCGGACTTCTATATACACCTGAAAATTTAGGTAATGCCATAGTTTTTAATTATTATTATTGTACACCTTTTGGTGTTAAAGTTGATACAGGTTTTACAGTGTTCGCACCTACCCTTGATTTCCCACGAATGCAGACGCTACATTTCCTAAGGCACCTGTAACAGCACCTTGTGTAGCGCTAGCTTGGCCTCGCAAATCAGCTTCTTCCTGAGCTTTTCCTGTTATCTGAGCTTGCAATCTATTCATATCCGCTAGATCTCTCTGTTCTTGTTGACCATAAACAAACTCTTTACCCATAACATCTGCTTGCTGCATACGTTGAGCTTCAGCCATTTTCTGTTGTTGCACTTGAGCTTCACCTTGAGCGGCTAATTGTTGATTGTTTGCTTCTTGTCTTTCAATACTAGATGATACATCTTTTTTACTTCTAAGAGCTGCTTGAGCTAGAGCAGTTGCTCCGCCAGCACCAGCACCTGTAGCTGCTAATGTATCTAAAGTATTAGCCAAAGATATATCAGCTTCTTCAGCTTGCATCTCTGCAGCTTGAGTAGCTACTCCTATATTTTCATAAGGATTAGTTATCATGCTTGACAAGTCTTGAACGTCAGCATAAGGATTAATTATATCTTGTCTTTTAAAGTTGTCTAATTTGTTTTGTAGTTTTGATTTTTCAGCCGCAGCTCTTCTAGCAGCTTTCTTTTTTCCACCACCGAACAAACCACCTATCAATGTTGAACCTAAAGAGAGACCTAGTGATAATGGATCTATTGGCATAACGTTTTATTTATTATTTTAATATGATGATTGTACATAGTTAGATGATACTGCAAATAATTCTTTTAGTCCACCTATATTAGTTCCTGATGTAGCTTGATTTGTATTAGCGTCTATAACCATATCTGTAGATATTGTTACAGTAGCAAAGAATCCTTTTATACCTGTTAATTGAGATCCAAATCGAACTTCACCTTGCGTAGCTGTGCTGTTATTAACTAAGTAAGCTACATACTTATTTTCTTTTCTATCAAATCCAGCATGGTATCTATTTAAAGCTGGATTAGTTGTTCCAAATGTAGTTTGATAATCTGCTCTAATTACAGCTTGTCCGTCAACAGGGTTTATAACGTATTCACCACCCTCGTAACTTCTAACGACATTACTAGTGTCTTGAGTTTGAGAGTACGTAGAATCGAATTGATCTTCTCCTGTGAATCCAGAAGCAAAGCTTGTAACCTGAAAACCATTACCACCTTCATAGCTAACTGTGTTAAAGTTTTTAACTAAGCTAACATTTGGATTAAACAAAAACGTTATAGAAGTGTTATTATCTTTACCATAAAAATTACCTCTATTAACGCTGTTGCTGTAATGAATATATAGTTTGTTATCTTTTAAAGAATAAAAATTATTCTTTAAACTAAATGTTATATCTGGATCGTAAGTAAAGAAACTTGTCCAGCCTCTAACACTTTCATCAAAAGATAATGTTTCGTAAGAGTTATCAGTTGAATTTATATTTGTTGTAGTAGAAACAACATATTGACTATTATGTATATCCCAACCACCTATCACTCTACCAGGACCTTGAGCGTCGTCCATGTTATTGAATCGATCTCTAAAGTAATCTCTCATGCCATAACTGGATAACTCTGTTATACCGTCTTGAGATAATCTTAACACTACGTTTTGTGTCTTGTCTGTAAAGTATTTTCTATAACCATAAACAGCAAAACTACCCGGATCTTTACTTATTCCAAATTCACCTGCGTATGGTAATATCTGACCTATAACTAAACCTAGTTGGCTAACAGCTGTACCACCGCCTTCAGCAGTGTATATAGCATCTTTGTCTATTAAAGCTCTGTTAACTTTATTTTCTTGAAATATAATTAAGTTAGTATCTTCAGCATACAATTTTTGTATAGTGCCTTTAGATGGATCAAGAGATTTGGTTATATCTTCACCAACAGAAAAAACATTTGAATCGTTAACTCCAGTTCTTGAGTTAAATATACCAGAGTATATAAGAGAACTACCTCTTATAAAACCGTTTGTTTCTTCTTCTACAAGATAAGCTTTAACGCCGTAATCAACATTAGTATTATTGTAGCCACCTGTAATTCTAGCTTCTTCAATAACCCAACTAGTAGCATCATCATATGCACCTCCTTGTTTTGACACAGCGGGATATCCACCAATGTCTTGAGGTATACCTTTAGAACCATCATACGCTGGAGCGTTAACCCCAGTTGTAGAATTAGTCTTCTTAAGTAGAAAAGAGTTGAAGAATTTTATTTCAATTACTGCACTCATTAATTATCACTTATTTATATTATTTATTACTAAACTAAAGTTATATCACTTGAAACGAATAATTTTCTAATTCATTTGTACTTGTAAATTGTGAATAACTACTAGTACCTGACAAACATTGGATAGCAACATTCCTCGCGTTAATCTCCGCACTACTATCACTACCACTAGCGAAAGCCCAACTACCTCGCGAGTTGCAAGTGTTTCCCGATGATGAGTACACAGAGGCGTTTGCTCTATCTATTGTAATTATATTGTCCGCTGCAAGTGTCGCTAAAGCTTCTGGAGATCCATTGAAGTAGTAAATACCGTTTGAATTGTTACTCACAGGTTGGTCTTCTATTGTTATAACCGTGTAAGTTTCATCTTCATCAGCGTCCCTATCATTTGCACTATCGATTGTAGTATCAAAAAAATCAATAGTTCTTATACGTGCAGGTCTAGTTCCGAACTTAAAATCAAAAGTTATAGATGATTCTTCTCCACCTGCGTCTTTTAAATTTACAGTAGCTACATAAGTAGAGTCTATATCCAAACCATTAATAGAAGATAAAACTAAATCAGCAGCCAATAAACTTTCGGTTGATGCAGTTTCATTTTTAATTATATTAAAATTACCAATATAACTAATATTGCTATCACTAATAACATCTACAATTCTAAAATCCACTTCTTGACCAGCGTTAGGCGTGTTAGCTCCATTTACACCACCTAATGATTTCATTATATAACCATCTTTAAATGATATTGTAGTTAAATCAATATTAGTACCAGTAGGTATTACAGATCCCTGCGGACTATAACTATCAAGAATATCAGGAGGTTGATTATCTAGTTCAACTGTTTTAGTTATTTGAGTTACTGAAGGTTGACCGTTCTCGATAGTCAATGCAGTATTATCAGCCAAGCTTACATTAGTATCAAGTACTAATTCGGAAGTTACACTAGAATAACTAACAACTTTAACAACACTATTAATACCAGTGCCAGTTACTGTAGCTCCAACAGCTGGTATAAAGTTAGCAGTCAAGTTATCTATAAAAACGTTAGTTGAGTTGGTGACAATTCCATTCACATCAGCAAAACCTTTGTTTTCAACAGAAATACTTAGATTTATTATAAAGTTTCTATTGTTAGGATCTTCACTGTACCATATATTATTTACAAAACCTAGTAAGGTTCTTATATTCCAAGCGCCAGGTGTTGCTGTTTCATAAACTTCAAGTATTTGGCTCGCGTCAAGACCTTCGTCTCCAGCGTAAGTAATGGATTCAGTTGTTAATGTTACTAAATTAGGATCAACAGGTGTGTTAAAATTACCAACGTCAGTGACTACAAAATTATCTGTTAATATATTTGCGCCTTCAATTAGGTTTTCTTCAAAAGCGCTATCGTTAAAAGGAGCTATATCAGCCTCTGTACTGTTAACAGAGTTTCTAATAGCTTCATTTAATTCACTAATTAAACCAGCGGAAGAAGTCTCCCAGTATATATCTAAGTTAGATATTGTTGGTGCTGTTTCTAGTATAGCTAGATTTTCTATAGGCAAGTAATCTTCTTGTGTAAAAGTAAAAGTATCACCTGTACTATATGTTATAGCTTTACTAATTACAACTTCTTCAACTACAGCATCGTAAGAAACTACAAAAACATCGCCAGTTATAACACCTCCAGTTACTTTATATCCAGGCTCTATAGAAAAACCTGAAGAGAAGGTGCCTAATGGAATTGTTTGAGTTGTAGCAGCGGAGTTGTTTTTACTATTCGCTGTGAAAGTGTTAGTAGCAACAGTAGTATTTAAAACTCCAAACTGTTTACTAACATCTTGCGATGTAACAAACTCGCCAACAAAAGGATTAGCATCAGCTTTGAAGAACGAAGAAAAAGGACTTTCTATATCTGTAACAGGTACTTGCGTGTTAACGTTATTCTCAAATTGATCTACATCAAACAAATCAAAAAGATCTTCTATAGAATTTGTAGTAAAAGAAGTTCTATCTGGTTGAAATTGTTTATTACCAGTATTGCTATAAGTATGCGTGGTATTTTCAACTCTACCAAATAATACTACGCTGCTTCTAAATGTTTTATCTTGAGGTCCAACTTCTGTCAAATCTCTAGGTACTTTATTTATATTGTCATTTAGTAAAGTTACAAAAGAAATATTAGGTGTAATTGGATTAAGAGCTGTTGGTGGACCTTTAACTATAGATAAATAGTTGTAAGGTATATCTTTCATAGCTCCAGCCGTATATACATTGTAATACTCCTGCTCTTGCTGTTTAACTACTATTTTATAACTATACCAACCAAGTGGATTGTAATCAGCACTATTAATGTCACCATTGTATATGCCTGGTTCATATGTGTTAGTGTTTGGTCTGTTAGGACCAATAACACTATTAAAAGACATTTTTAAAGAATTACCTAACCATTCGTAAAACTCTCCTGATATATTGCTTCCGTCTATGTATGGTGAGTATACAGTATCACCTGAAAAAGAAAGTCCACCTACATTTATAACATTTTTATTGTTAGATAATACAACACTAGATTGTCTACCAAACTTATCAGAAAGCACAACTCCAACTTGATATGTTCTATTTGTTTTAACAGAACTACTAGGGTATTCTACAATACTAGTAGCGTCTAACACACTATATGTTGGGTCTAAATCAAACGTTTCTTTTTCACTAACACTAACACGGTAGTCTAACGCGGCTGGTGGAGTGTGTTTGTTTTGAAAGTTACCATATATAACTCTATTGCTAGCTGTTTCTTGAGACAAAGCTCTAACTGGCACTTTATCAAAAACTCTTATTAGCTCTGATTCCGGTAATGTTTTGAAAGGCTTTTTGTTTATGTACTTATAGTCATGATAAGTATCGCTACCGCTTAACGCAGCTACTGTAGATACCGGTACAGTCTCAACAACTTGAACAGCTAAACCATCTGACTCTTTAAATAGTATATCTACTTCCTTCACTAAATATTGAGAAGCTATTGAATTAGCAGCTGATGGTAGCGGTATTCGTAGAGTTATTTCACTTACTTTATTTTTCATGAAATCAACAATAGTAGATGCAAATGTACTTTGTTGATCACCTAGATTTTGCTCTGTGTTTAAAAAATAACCATCTTGTTTAGGTATAAAACATGGCTGAGTAAATGGAGCGTATATAGAATATTCACCATCATCAAACTTAAACCTATAACTAAACCTTACAAACTTATCTTCTAAAAACCTAGAGTCTCCAGCATACGAATTATCGTAATATGGATTAAAATTAAAAACAAGTGTATCACCGGTATTAACTGTTATGTTTGATTGAAGTGTTAAAGTTGTAGGTGAGTATGAACTTACTAAAATTGGTACTGCAGAGCTTACTATAGGACCACTACCGTTAGTTGAAGCAGCTATAACACCTACAGTCATAGAAGTTTGTGGTGTTTTTACTGTTAAAACGCTTTGTCTAGTAGGGAAAAAAGGTATGTTTATTTGATCTATACTAACAGTTGTTGAGTTAGTAACACCAGTAACCACATTAGCTGTTCCACCACCTGGGTAAAACTTACTTACAACATCACGCATTGTAGTATCATACTCGTTTAAAGCTGGTGTAAGTAACGGATTGTCAGCAACTCTTTCGGTATCAATTTGTTGATACAACTCTATAGGTTGATAAGGATTATATGAAGCTACCGATATTTGATCTTCAGTTGTGTAGTATGTATTTACATTATCAGGATTAGAAGCTGTAGCTACATTTATTTTTCTAGGCTGGTTAAAGTTATCAGTCCAGAATAATAAATTTTCTATTAAATTTATACCGTATATAGGATAGTTTTTAGAGAAATTTAAAAATGCTCCAGAAACTATTTTAACAGGCGGTGCTGGACTGTTTGTGTTGTATTTATATATAAAATGATTAGAACCACTATTGCCAGCAGTAACAAAAGCATCACCCCCAACACGTGTGCCATCAGTTAAAAAAACATATATACAATTGCTAGTTTCATCTGCTACGTAACCTATACAAGTTAAGTTATTAGAATAACTTTGCCCGTCTTCAAAAGTAGCTTGCACAGAATTACCTAAAGCATTTTCTAAAGCACCAACATCTGAACCTTCAGATCTACTTATCTGAGCGTTTATAGCATTTCTATATTCACCATTAGGAACAAGCCTAGCATCTAGGTCTTTGTTCATTTTAGATTGAATAAAAGCGTTTTTAACTTCTGCCATTTAATTCTAGTGTTTTAACCATTTAGATTTACCACGCATAACTTGTACTATTTCATTTAACTTTATGTTAGACAAACGTAGTTTAGTATTTCTAAGCTTAGTGCTAGCTTCTCGCTTTAATCTTTGTACTATATACTCTGGTTGGTTTATTCTGCTAGCAATCACTGCATGACTTATATAAGCATACATAGCTTCTTCTGCTAGCTTAGGAACTCTTGTTTCAATATCTGTAGACAATCCATCTGATATGTATTCAAATATAATTATTTTTTCTACAAGATTTGCAGAGAAAGATATTTTACCTTCTCTATCGTTTATTGTAAAGTAACCATTAGCGTTTGCATATTGAGGATCAAGACCATACATTTGACCATAACCAACTTCAGGCCAACCATAGTAATATTCCCAACCAGCTATAGTGTTATCTACTAAATCTTTATTGTTCTTAAAGAAGTTGTGTTTCCATCTATCTTCTACTATCGATGTACCTTCAATATTGTTTTCAAAGTTATCTTGCGTAGGTACTCCTTGCCCATCTTGCAGTGGTAAACTATAAGGATCACTAGTTAAATTATTACTAGGCATTATAATATGTTTAACACCTTGATTATCAACCCAATATATATTAACGTAGTTAACGTAATCTTGAGGTAGTATAATGCTTAAGTTATGAGGTACAGTTAACTCTTGAGAGTTTACGCTTTTTAATGTGTCATAGCTAAACTCTTGCATAGCTCGTTTAGCATGGAATATAACATCTGTTCTTTTTACATCTTGTATTAACTTACCAGAACCTACATATGCTATTAAAAAATTATTAACTATATCACCTAGCTTTGTGTATGCGTATGATCCGTAGTTTTCTTCTACAATATTACCATAAGCTTTATCACTAATGTTATTGCCATAGTTACCACCATCTAGCTTTTTAAGTTGAACTACTATAAATAGGTTATTAGCAGGTGAAGCGTCAAATGTAATAACGTTTCTAGCTACTGAGTAATTACCTACAACTTCAGTCCAAGTCCCAGGTATACCAGTTGCGCTAGTGTATATTTTAAAATTATTTTTTTGATAATTTATATCAGCTGGTAAAGCAGATCCAAAAACTAAATCAGTATTGAAAGTGGTTGTAAATGTTTTAGTATCACCATCACCTCTAAAGCCTTGAGCGCCTTCGTAATATTGCCTATTGTTTTCTGTTAGTAATGACATTTATTAACTTTTTGAATTTACTTCTTCAGCTTGCACAGCTTGTTGTGCAGCTTGAACTATTTGAGGATCTCTTATTACTATACCTGAGTAAGCTAGTATTCTTAATATAACTTCTACTTGCTCAGTGTTATCAAGTTCGAATTGAACAGAAGCACTTGAGCTGTAAACGTAGTTACCTAAAAGAGGATTTAAAGTAAAACCCCAAATAACATCTGCAGGTTTTCTTATGTAAGATATAGTTATGTCACTAGATTTGTTTATAGATGTAGGATATACATATATATTAGGTTGACTAGTATTAACACCGCTAACGCCTTGTGTAGCTTGCTCGTATAAATATACTGGAAATTGTTCAGTGGGTTTGGTCAGTGGAGATAAGTTTATATGCAGAAAATCATTTCTACTTACTCTCTGCAGTTCTTTTTCATTATTGTATATAACAGTACCTATTCTATGTAAATCACCAGGAGGTGCAAAATAAGCATCAGCATTTGCTGGGGTTGTATAAGTTGTATTACCTACTGTTTTAAATATAGATATAAGATTATCTACATTCTTTTGACGATTAGCATATTCGTTATCAGTCTGTGGCACACGCAACTGTTGGTTCATATCTTCAAAGTAATTTTCAAAAATATCGAGCTGTACCTGTGTCGCTAACTTATTAAACTCGTCAGGGGTTATATAACCTCTTTGTTCTTTGTTTAAAATAGACAACACTGTCGTGTAAACAGTATTTACGTTTATTGCCATTTATATTTGTTTTAAGTATTAGGGCCCGAGTGAACGAGCCCTATACTATTGTTACATGTTATTTTAACTTTTTCTCGATAGACTTAAAGACTTCTACGCCTTCATCAGTCTTAAAGAAAGCTGCCATAGCAGAATATGGATTTTCTTCAAATGGAACGCTCATAAGCTTCTTACCATTTGATGCCCAAGTAAAAGATCTTTGATCATCAGCTAGCTTAATTATTTTAGCTTCAGCTGCTTTGATTGCAAAGTTTCTTAACTGAACATTGTCATCGTTAGCAAGTTCAATAAACAATGATGGGTTTTGTCTAGCGAATATAAGAACATCTCTTTTTAATTCTTTAGACGCCATGTTGTTTACTTTACTTCCAAACTCAACTCTTAATATAGCTTCTATTTGGTCTACCTCCATACCTCTAGCAGCGTTAAGCGCATCGATCTGAAGTTCCATTAAGCTTAATTCATCTTTAGCTTCTACAACTGAATCAAATTCTTTATATCGTTTTCCTTTGTAAGGGTGATACAGAGATAGTAGTTTTTGTAGAGCTTGATTTCTTTTAGAAACAATTAGAGCACCATCTTTAAATAGTATAGTACCAAGTGTAACCTCTCCTTTTTGTTCGTCTACAAATGGTGAGTTCATATTTGTAGCGTAACGTAGCTCTCGTTGTTTATTGTTTTCTTCATCATACCATAGCATTGGCTTTTTAACACTATGCTTAGATGGTATTCTCAATGTTAATGGTTTGTACCTACCTGTTGCAAGATAAGTTCTATCTTTAATTTCCCAACCTTTTTCTACGCTTGGGACTTCTTTTGTTTTTGACATAATATAATATAATAAAATTGATAAAAGTAATAATTACCCCCGTCGATAAGACGAGGGTAAATACTACATAACTAATTACTACTTAGTAAACAATACAAAGTTGTTAGCACCTTGTACACATAGACATCTTTCAGATAGGAAGTTTACTTCCATCGCATCAAGATCAGATGTGTAAGCACCACCAACAGATCCAGTCAACCAAGACTTCATACGACGATCGTCAGTCTGTGACGCTCTGTATCGTACGTGCAAGAATGGACGACGGATGTTAGTACCAAGAATTTGATCATATACAGTAGATGTACCGGCAGGAACTAATACTCCATCAATAGCACTTACGCCATATCCCGGAGGAATTAATCCATCTTCGATAGCACCACGTGTAGATGCGTCATTTAGATATTTCCAGTCAGTTTTGTAGAAGTCATATGAACCTCTGCGGAAACCACTAAAGCCAAGGTTTAGCGCCATGTCTTCAGAGTTTTCAAATAGTCCATAAGCAGTACCACCGTTAGCACCGTTAGAGATTCCAGCAAGCATATCATCAAAACCTAAAGACGTTTCGCGATTTAAGAAAAGCATGTTTTCTTCAATAGCACCTTGTGTATCTAAGTTTCTTAGGATGTTGTCAAATTCTCCAAGTGCACTAGCAGCAGCGTTAAAGCCAGATTCTACATTACCACGAGATTGAACAGCAGCAAATAAACCTTCTGTACCTTTAAAGCCAGCGTGAAAAGCAGAACCATCACCTAAAGTGTCATCAGCTTTTTCACCTTCAACTACACTCATTTCAAGATAATCTTCGAAACGTAGGCGAGTTTCAGATTCAGCTTTTAGATACCATAGGTATCCTCCAGTTCCATCTTCAGTAGCAACCTCAACCCAACCGATCTGAGCAGTGTCAGAACCAGATACTACATATTTATTACGAATAATAACTGGTGAGTTAGAAAATTGAGTGAACGCAGGATCTACACTTACATACCCATTAGCAGCGGTAGCTGCAGTGTTGTTAGGTGTAGAAGAACCTTTTGCATATTCAGAACCAAATACAAAGATTTTAATTCCAGTTGTAGCAAGCGCAGCAGTTGTAGTAGCATCGTAAGGAGCAACAGTAAGTGCACCAGTAGTTAGGTTAGATGCAGTTACAACACCTTTAAGCTCGTTACCAGCACCATCTAAAGCTACGATAGTAGATTGTGGAGAGATAACGTTCTGCACGTCAGCAGCAACAGGAATAGTAATTGTATTAGTTTGATCATTAGTACAACCCTCGTAAGAGATGTGCAAACGATTTTGTTCAGACCAGATAACCTGATCAGAAGTCATAGGCATTTCAGCTCCCACCATACGTAAGAAACCAGATAACGTGCGGTTTCCATAACGCTCTACTTCTTGTTCGTAGATCTCAGGTAGATACTGTTGTGCGAATGTATCAGAATCACCAGTACCAGTTCCTCCGTTAAACGAAAGGAAGTTAGTATCTAGCAATTGTTGTGATTGACTTGGGACAATACTCCCAAATAAAGGACTTACAGCCATAATTATTTATTTTATTTTTTGATTGTTATTTTTTTAACTTTTAATTTTGAAGAGTCAACACCACTAATAGCTTTAACTTTAAGTCCATTAACAAATACTTCACCTTGTGCTGATTGTCTTGGTTCTGTCGAGATGTTTTTCGACTTAGCCATAACGTTTTTAACAGCGTCAGCTTTTCCTTGCTCATAGAAATGGTTAGCAATAGTATCAACATTTTTAGCAGCATAGATAGCTTTGTGGTAACCTGGTGCGTCAACAACTTCTCCTTTATCATTCAAGAACGTCTTGATGAAATTACTTATGTCGTTTTGCTCTTTAGCTACTTGATCTGGATTCTTTACACCATATCTAAACTTTTTATCTCCAACATTAAAATCAAAACCTTTGAAATCATTTGAAAAATAACTAGATGTTTTGTTTAAAAAATCCTCATTAACTTTCTTTGCTTGTGCTTGCTCTTCACTATAGCGATTGAAAAAGTCTACAGCTTGTTGTTGTTCTTGGGTTACGCCTGGTCTCAACTTGATCTCATCGTAATACTTACCCTTTAGTCCTTCCAAAAAGCTTTTGGCTTTCCCAACTTCTTCTTTAAACGCAATTTTCTTTTTGCGTATATCTTTATCCTCGTCTAACTCTTCATCATAATCAAAGTCTTCTAATAAAAGACTTACATCTTCATGATCAAGATGCGGGCGTGTTTGTTTATAATATTCTCTAACTAATGTATTGTTATCTACATTAGAGTAGTCTGCGTTAAGCCGCACGTAATCAGCGACTGTACCACCAGTTTCTTCCATAAACGAAACTAGCTTTTCAATATTTTCCGGTAACGGTTTACCCGTTTGCTGTGTTTCTTCTACAGCTTTTTCTACAGTTTGTTTAGTTTCTTTAACTTCTTCTTCATCAACTAAAGTTAATGGAGATTCTACTGCTTCTTCGGTGGTCCGTACTTCTTCAACCACTTCTTCGCTGTCGCTACTGTCTTTGGACTCTTCGATAATAGCATTGCTATCATTTGTCTCTTGTGTTTGAACGGCATCTTCGTTTTTTATTTCTACTTTAGTAACCTCAGGAATTACTTCTCCCTGAGATTCAACACCTTCTTTAGGTATTTCAATTTTAGTTACTTCGTTTTTTTTACCTAAGTTTTTAGGTTTAGTAGGAGTCTTTATTTTAAATTCCCCTTCTTGTTTTACTTCTTCTGACATAATATAATATAATTAAATAATTGAAAATTTTTTTAACGAGGTTCGAATTGTTCTAGTCCAAATCCTCCAAGTGAATCATTACCAGCAGACTCAAAGTTTTTAGGTAATTCATCGTTTTGTCTTTGCGAGATCATTTCAGATTGCTGTGTACCTATGATTCTAGCACGCTCATCTTTACGATTTTCTATTTCTTTTTCTCTAGTAGTCTCAGCATCAACTCTGGATTTAGCTAACTGAATGTTATAGCTAAACTCTTGCTCCATCAACTGCTTTTTGATTTTAGCCTCCATCTCCATTTTTTGTATTTCAAATTGAGACTTAGCTTGTTCAAGTTGCATCTTCTGCTCTGTTAATACTTGTTGTTTTTGAGTTTCAACTAAAGCAGTTTGCTCTGCAGTCTGAGCGTTAGCTTGCGCTTGCGCTTGTATGTTAGCCATCTGAGCTTGCTGAGCTTCTTCAGCTTTAACTTTTTGTCTATACTTAAGATATTGATTAGCTAATTTTATATTGCTTATCTCTCTAATGTCAATAGCATCTTCTAAACCTATTTGACCTGTCTGCAAAGCCACTTGTATATTTTGCTCTAGCTTTTGTTTTTCTTCTTCGTCTGGTTCTAGGTCTATAAATATACCAAACTCATGCATATTTAACTTATCTATTTCATCTAACGTGGCAACGTTAAATTGATTTATAGAAGACATTAAAGCATTTTTAGTGAGCGGAAAGTTTAACATGTCAGAAACTCTCAAGCTTATATTTTCTGCAGTTCTAATAGTTAAATACATTAACGATTGTAATATGTGCTTAGTAGCTGTGTTTGATGCTGCAGCGGCTAGTTTCTGTAATCCTACTAAAGCATTTTTATCTGGTTGGCTACCATCACGAGCTTCATTTAATCCCGTTACATCACGTATCATTTGTAAGTAGTATTGATACGTTTGAGTTAGCGCTTGTATCTTTGACATACCAGAAGATGTTTGCAGCTCTTGAATCGGTACTCTGCCAGGATTCATATCACCATCAACTGTTTTAGATCTACCAACTATACTACCAGTTTGGAAATACATGTTTAAAGCCTCTTGAGGATTGTAGTTTGTACCATTGCCAAGATCAACTTCTGCTAGACCATCTACATCTACAAATACACCATCTGGCACCATGCGTGCTAATACCTGTTGTATCTTCAAGTGCGTCAATTGAATCATATCAGCAAACCCGATACACTTACTAACTAAACTTTCTATACGACCTTTGTACATTCTCGGGGCAGATATACTATAGTTCATTTGAACTTTAGTCTGATCACTATATGGTCTAGTCATGTTTTCAGACAGTTGCCATTTAAGCATTTTCTCGTGACCTAATATCTTAGCACCACTATATAAAACTTCTATAGCTCTATGTACTCTTTCAAAGTTATCGTTTTCAGGTGGATTAAAATCACCTGGCTTTTCTAAAGCTTTTTCTAAACCTTGATCTGTTTGTTTAATTTTAAATACTTGATTGTTATATGTTTTGTATTCAAAATAAAGAACCTGTATATTATTGTAGTTATCGTCTTGACCTCTGTAGTTTCTAGTATAATTAGAATCACCTGGGTATTTCTGTATTTCATCTAATTCACTGTCAGTTAAGTATGGAAACTGTTTTTTAACTTCTTCTAAACTTACGCTTTTAACTTCACCTACATAATATATATCTTCAAAATTAGGATCTTCTGTGTAAGAATAAACCAAACTAGAAGGATCAACATAATCTACTGTAACTCCATTAGATACATTAAAATCAGTCTTAACAGCTGATATACCTAGTACAACCAAATCGTAAGCTAATCTCTTCTTTACTTCGTCATACTTGTTATAGTCAAGTACGTTTGATATAACTTCTTCTTCAGCTATCTCTATAGATTGTTTATAGCTTAATTGAAGATACAAGTTTAATTCTTCTTTATTTAGCGGTAAATCATCTGGATCAGGTGTAGCAAAGTAGTTCTGCCCTGTCTCAGCATTTAACTGCATTATAGTTTCTCTGTTTTCAATATCACGTAAAGCATTAAAAGCAAAGTCAGTTCTTTCTTTTATAGCGTATGGATCTGATGCAAATGATTTTATAGCATAACCTTTATCTGTCATGCCATTAACAACAATATCAACAAATTTAGATAATACAGCTACTGGCTTCCAATCTAAATTAAGATAAGACAAATCACCGTTAATAGATAATTCATCTTTATATTTAGCTACAGACTGTTCGCCTCTAGCATACAATCTTAATCTGTGAAAATCCTGCCAATTGTTTCCAAAGCGACCACCAGCTCCTAAGCCACGATCACCTCTGAACCATTCGTTCTCAATGGCTCTACCAACTTGATAACCGTAATCTAAAGTATTCTTTTCTACGTCTGGTACCACCTGACTTGGAAACGAACTATTAACATTAGTGTAAATCATCTATTTTATTATTTTTGATGTATGACCTGTATTGTCGTATTTGCCGAAGCTTAAACTAACTGGATCTTTTTTTACTAATTGAACTGGAGTATATTTATTTTTATTGCAAGCCATTATAGCTAATCCTGAACTTATTGTTGCATCAAACTTTGTTCTATTGTTTATATTGAACTTAGCCCAATCCTCTAGTGTTCTTTGGAAATACATATCTCCATATTCATTTTCTTTTAAACCTACATAATTCTCTATGTAAGATTCAATAGCAGCAGCGTGTGCTTGCTTAATATCTTCTGATGAGTTAGGTATTCCACCTATTTCTCTTTCTGTAACTGAAAGCTTGTTGTAAAGTTTATCAGGTCTATTTATAGAGAACTTTCTATAACCTCTACGCTTTAAGTAATATAGTAATCTTGGTTTGTTATTCTCTGCTAGTATAGGCATACCGTAAAAATGTAATGCCATGAGTACATCTTCAAAGAATATTTCTGCTGTTGGTGGTCTTGATATATATTCTAAGAAAAACATATTAAATGGAGCGTCTTCCATACTGAACTTAGTTAGACCGTGTAAAGATCCTTTAGATCCTTGTTTGTCTACAGTTCCTGATATATCATAAGAGTCACAACCAAAAGCACCGATATGTTCATTACCAGGATATTTAACTCCATTTTTTATTATTACACGATTCTGTAGATTTGCAGGTGGAATCCAAGAAACAAGAAATCTACCATTTTTTTCAGGATAAAAATTAACTGTAGTATCTTTAATACCACCAGCCCATTGAAAGTTACCTTGTGTAACTAAAACTTTGTTTTTAACATCTTCATTGTAATCTATCTGTTCATATAATTTAGTTAGATTAAATAAAGATAATTTTGCTTCATCTCTAAACGCGTGCTTTTCTGTTCTTGGAAACTGACGGTAGTATTCGTTTAAACCGTCCTGATCATCTTTAAGACCATCAACTTCATTTTCCCAATGTTCTATAACACCTGTTGTTATTAGATCGCCTTGCGGGTCTTTAACCGCGTCTCTTGGCGTTTCGAATACAGGTAATCCATAAGCATCAATGAATCCTTCGTAGTTCCATTCCATAGGTATGAACAAAGAATATAATCCTGAGCTAGTCTGTCCATTGCGGTTTCTCTTTGTAACGTCTGAAGCATAGTATAGTTTTTTAAAGTTTTCACCACCTTTGTCTAAAGCGTTACTTGTGGAACCCATTAGACATTTACCTACAATTTTACTACCTAATCTTAATGTCGTCTTCGTGACTCGCCAGTTGTTGAGGATGTTGTCTGGCCTCTCCCATTTGCCCGATTCGTCGTGTACGAGGAGCTTGAGCTTTTCACCGTCATACGAGTTGTCCCCTGTATTCTTCCAGTCGATCGTGGTATCGAGACCGTCGATCTCCTGTGGTGCTTCACCTTGATCAAGTTTTCTTCTGGTAAGCTTCGACGCTGGTACTCTGTAGGCGAGCTCTGTTTTTGGACGGTCCATACCGTCTTGTATTGGCTTAAAGAAGAATGGGTAGTTGAGTGATATTGGTACAACTTTATCGGTGAACATCTTTTTAGCATCAGCCCCAGATTTGGACAATATGCCAAACCGTGAATCAGATGATATTGTTGCCATATTAACAGTTTCCCCTGATGCCATGAATGAAAAACCAGAGCGTCTGTTCTTGAGGTAGGCCATTCCATAACAACGCTGGTCGGCTTTACACGCTTCCCAGAATATAAAGAAAAGCCTATTTGACTCTCTGTAATCGGCTGCGCCAACATCAATTTTACTCCACTGCAAGTACATGTAATGAGTGCCAGTGATATAAGTAGAAATACCTTTGTTATAGAACCAGAAACCCTCATCACGTCTTTTAAACTCTGTATCAATGTAATCATACCATTGCTCTTTAAAGTTAGATGGGTAACGATCCCAATCAAATACACTTTTTATTTTAGATAAAGCTTTAGGGTATTCTTCTTTAACCCACATTTGTTCTTCAACTTTTTTAGAAGAACTGTAAACGTTATCTGGAACTAAAGGTAAAGCTATTCTTAGATTTTGTATTTCAATAACATCACCTACAGTACCATCTCTACTTATAATTATAATATCGTTTTCAACATCATAACCATACTCCCATTTTTTATACCTATTATTTTTTTTAATAATACTAGGTTTTATATGGTCTTTTATTACTTTAACTAAAGACTGATCGTACATTACTTTGATCTACCTTCAGCGAAACCTTTAAAACTTTTTTCTTTAGTTTCTCCAGGTTTATCTTCAAGCATATTTTTTTCTTCGTCTATTCTAGAAAGTATTTCAAAAGCATCGAATATAGCTAGCTTTTTAGTTGCAGCTGCATTCTTAAGTCTATCTGCAGAAACATCATCTTCAGTGTTAGTGATGATCTTTTCCTCAGCTACTTTAATAAGCTCTTTAACTGCTTTCTGCCCAGCTCGGATTATATTCCTTCTCGTTTCCTTTGAACTCATACTTAACTAAAATATCATTTGATTGCATACAATATAGTCTTTGTTTATTTATAATAAACTCAAACTCTCTATTAGATTTAAAACCAACTAAGTCACCTTCATTAATACCTAGTGACGTTAAAGTTTTATTTCCTATTTTTACTATACCTTTGTTTTTCTGTTCTGGTTCTTGAGACCATTCATCGTTATTTTTAATTGGTATAACAAAACAATGTTCACCTACTGGTAACCATTTAACCATACGTTTATAAAGATAGATCTGATCGTATTGACATAAGTATTTATTATCACCAAACGTTTTACTACTATCTACTTCTCTACCAGCTTGATTATAATATCTTCTAAATACATTGTGATGTATAATAACTTCATCACCTTCTTGTATTGGCGTTACAAAAGCAGTGGGTACTGTGAGTACTGTTGCTTTTCTATTTATCAACTTAAAGTTCTCTATACTAGAATTAACTATAAGCTTATCACCATCTATATCAACTTCATTGCTATACCTATTTCCTTCTGGCGTAACTATAAAATCAAAAACGCTTTTCATTAATACTCTAAATCATATTCAACAGATATAGCCATGTTAGAATTAAACTTCTTCCATGGCAATACCTCGTTGTTTTTCTTTATGAATATGTTATAAGAAGCGTCAGGTTCTTCGAACATTATATGAGAGATCTCATGTCCACCATACACCTGCTGACCTATAGCATAATGCATAGCTTCGTTCTTGTAGTCAGAACCAATGCTAATTTTCCTTATAACAGTACTCATTAGTCCTCTCCTTTTACAACTGAAAGTTCTTGATCATCTTCAGCTTCAACCTCTTTATAACTACCGTCTTCAAGGTTAATACTAATAGATCCATACTTATCTTCTAGTTGCTTTTTGGTTTCTTCAATACCTTCATTAACACCAGCGATCTTATGCAGCAAAGCATGCTTATTAGCCTCTAGCTGACCGATTTGATTGATGACACCACTTAGTTCTGTTTGTTGTTCTTTAATAGTTTTGAGCTCTTCAGCTGTAATCATATTTGACATTTGATTTAATTTAATTGTTTAACTCACTTATTATCACTTGATTTCTTTGATTTTTCCCAAGTTCTACCCACGAAGTACGCGCCGTATACCGTTATTAATAGTGATTGAAAAATTGGGATGTAATCTTCTGCTACTACAAATCCACCTACGTTACCATCAGCAAAAGCTAGTATAGTAAATATAGATGTAAGATACACAAGTACAAGTGGTCGAATGTTTTTAGATAAAAATGAATCTGATTGCATATCCATTTTCCATCTTTCAGTAACTTGTGCTTGCGCGTCTTGATCTGCTTTTTCTAATAACTCTTGAATCTTTTGCTTAGCAGCTAATCTCTCTTCATCTGTAGTTGTAAGTTTATCTATTACATTACCTACGTCTTTAATTATACCACCTGATAAAAGACTTAAAAGTTTTTTCATTATGTTTTTATTTGTTTTGGCATACTTAAATACTCTGGAATCCCTTTGCTACCAACAGTACTTCTAGATTTTTTTCTCATATACCTAAGAGTTTCAGGAGCTCCTTTTTCCTCTCTCATTTGTTTTAATATACCAAGCTGCTCAGAAGGTTTAGTACCGTAGCCAAGGCCAGCTTCACTTTGTTGTTGACTACCAGCGTAACCTCCACCTGCTAGTGTATCTTCTATAGCTTTAAAAGCTTTATCCAATTGAGCTCCATATACACCAACTTTAGAAGCGTCACCGGTCACAGTTACCCCTTCACCTGATCTTTCATCAATTTGTTTAGTTGGTGACTCGTGACCCATTTTATATGGAGACATTTCCATAGCTGATGCCTTTTTATCGATAGGCATATCTTTCATTAGGTTTTTCTTTTCTTGACCAGCAGACTCCATGTGCATAGCAGAACCTTCCATCATTAGCCCTGATGGTTTACCTTTTTTATCGTACATCTTAATACAAGACGATTTCTTCATAGGGGATTTTTTATACGGCATTTTAATTATTTTTTTAGTTTATCTTTTAAATTTACTTTGTATCTAGTAAGATGTATGGTTTTATTTAAATCACCACTAAACTTACATATTAAATTATCTTTGTCTTTTAATTTATATTTTACTTTTACAAGGTAACCATTAGCTGGATTAAACAAGCGTGTTACAAATGTTTTTTTATTTCTTTTAATTATATCTTCATGTATTGTATCATCAGCACTTGGACTGTAGTTGATAACTTCTGATACACCATAACTACCAGTGTAGATCATTGTGATGTATTTAGAAGTTTTACTTTGCCACCAGCCGCTAAAATCATCTTGGCTGTATGTTGATACTGAAATTAAAATAAATGATAGTACTAAAAATAAATTTTTCATAATATTAGATTAGATTGTTATACTAATATTATTACTTATTTTTTACGTTTTATAGGTGTTTCTACTACATATTTAGCACCTGGAAAATTATAATCGTAACCAGGATGCATAACCTTCGTATAGCCTCTATCATCTGTGCCTAATACTTTAAAGTCAACTCCTTTCATTGTTATCTTGCCACCTAGTATCTTATTAGTTGACTTGTTAACATCAGGGCTGTTTCTTAAATATCCTTTCTTAGATGGCTTCATTTTGATTTGCTATAAGCTTCTTTTTCCCAAGGTAAATTTTTAGCACCTTCTTTAATGCTTGACCGTGGTATTACTTTACCTTTCCAGTAAACGTTTTTATCATCATAATCTAAATCACCTCGCTTCATTTGATCTATATGAACCATCTCGTGATTAACAACCTCTTGCAGTTTAGCAGGTGATACATCTTTGTTTATAATGATAGTACCATTGTTGTTAGCTTTACCTAACACTCCATCTTCCATATCAACATGATACACAGGAGTATTATCTATTGAAAACGGTGGGGTTAGTTTAAAAGACATATTATTTGTAGCAATGTGCTTTAGCAGGTGAACCATGATGTTTCTTATCATACTTCATATCACCAGCTAGTTTAGATATATGCTTTTCATCATTAGTCATTTGCTTGTCGCTACCACCATGCTTAGCATCGTAATTGACATCACGCTTTAAATAATCAATATGTGCAGCGTCATC